>Ga0115007_10000703_pt1 | contig 22121 bp, 22 predicted proteins | sample ArcOceMetagenome_2_FD_87166 | JGI IMG/M metagenome (GOLD analysis project Ga0115007, IMG submission 87166) | Marine eukaryotic phytoplankton communities from Arctic Ocean - Arctic Ocean ARC135M Metagenome | ecosystem: Environmental > Aquatic > Marine > Oceanic | place: Arctic Ocean | collected...
CCACCAGCACAGATTCTGCAGTTAACTCCGAAGGGTCATAATGGAACAGAAAATCCCAACCTGCGGCAAAACCCTCGGTTTGAGAGGAGTAAGCAAGCATGACCAACAGCAGTACAAATAGCGCAGGCATAAGAAACTTAACAGCGTTTTCTAATCCTTTTTTAACCCCCCCAACAATCACCAACATCACCATCATAACGAAGATAGAATGCCAGATAATTAAGGTCTGCGGATTAGCTAAAAGATCATTAAACACCCCGTTCGCATCGTCACTACCGATAGCGATAAAATCGCCCACACCCATACCGGCGATGTAGTACAACACCCAACCAGCGACAACCGAATAGAAAGAAAAAATCATAAAGCCCGCCAGCACACCGATCCAGCCCACCAACGACCAGTAACGGGAGCGCCCCGCCTCAAGGGCAACATCTTTCATTGCATTGATAGGACTTTGACGACCACGACGGCCCACAAGCACTTCGGCCATCATGATGGGAACCCCCACCAGCAGAATGCAACAGAGGTAAACTAAAACAAACGCCCCACCCCCGTTTTCACCCGTAATATAGGGAAACTTCCAAATATTACCTAAGCCTACAGCCGATCCCGTAGCCGCTAATATAAAGATCCAACGAGATGTCCAAGCACCATGAATAGATGTTTTGTCTTGCATAAGCTGATAGCTCTCTATTTCTTCTTATGATCAACAGATAGCGAAATTCTTTCATCTATACCTCAAAAGCACAACGAAAAATAATCACTGCCATCCATTAAATAAAGTACAGCAACGCCATTTAACACAACGGTAAATATTATTAGAACTTCTTTCTTTGCTGTGAGCCTCACTATATAATCGCCCGCCATGGCTAAAAAGAAAAAAGCCCCATCAGGCAACACCATCTGTCAAAACAAAAAAGCACGTCACGAGTTCCTTATTGAGGATAAATTCGAGGCGGGTTTAGTGCTGACCGGATGGGAAGTAAAAAGTTTACGCGAAGGTCGCGCACAGCTCGTTGAATCTTATGTGAATATTCATAAGGGAGAAGCGTGGCTTGTTGGCGCCCATTTCACACCGTTAAAGACAGCCTGCACCCATGTGGTCGCTGATCCTACACGTCAAAGAAAGCTACTCTTAAATCACCGAGAGTTAGTTAAGATCATTAGCGCAATCAATGCAAAGGGCCTTACCTGCGTCCCGCTTGCGCTCTATTGGAAAGGTAATCACATTAAATGTGAAATCGCCTTAGCCAAAGGTAAAAAGCAGCATGACAAACGTGCTGCGGATAAAGATAAAGACTGGGCTCTGCAAAAACAACGCCTCATGTCTGCACGATAAAATCGGTCAAGGTGCTCACTCGGGCACCTAACATCTGCCAAGTATCTTTTTTCTCACGTCATCCTCCGATCTAATGAAGACGAGTCACGCTGCACTGCAACGTAACAATCTACAACCCGTCGAATAATCAACAACTTAATAAAATCTCCTTCCGTTTTCGTTAAAAGTACCTCACAAAAAAACAAAACACCTGTTTTAAATAAACGTTTACCTTTCTTGATATTGGTTATTTCTAGTGCAATAGTTTACTCCATAACGAGCACCCCAGCAGGCTGACTGCACTCGGGAATTCAGGGAGAATACTGTGCAATCACAAGGATACCAATTACAGGTCAACGGAATAGGTGACGCCAATGCACTTACGATTAGTGCAGCCCATGATCACTTCGGCCTATCAAAACAAGAGTGTATCCAACGCATTCTCACCTCACCTTCAATCTTGCAGTCGAACTTAAGCAAAGAGCGCGCACTACAACTAAAAGCGGCCCTAAGCGATTTTAAGCTCCCTTGCGAGATCGTCGACAATGATGTCACCGTTACCACAGACAACGCGCGCTACGAACTCGCAGCACACATCACAAAATTTGATTACGCCGCCGAATTTGCCGCTGAGATAGCAGCCTTCACAGGGCAAACCGGCGAAGAGATCATTAAAAGCTTAACCCAAGTCCCCGCCATCCTTTTAGGCCGACTATCCAAAACCGTGGCTGATGACCTCATAGAGCGCTTCAGTAGGCCGGGCATAGAACTCATTGCATCCGCCCCCGCAACCGCGCTTTATACCGTGATGGCTTTTATGCCCAGCTACAACGAGTCGGTCCGAAGCCAATACATTAGCCTCGGCCTTAAACCAAACAACAACGAAATCACCTGCGAACAATGGTCGGCTAATAATTTAAGTTACGCCTCAGCGCAAGCTATATGGCAAAAAGCAAGCGCACTTCACCTCCCCGTCATTATTCAAAATCATGACTACTTCCGGTTCAACTTATCGATGGACAGCACATCAACCGACATCAACACTGAACAACTATCCCAATGGTTAACCGACAGCTTTTCGATCCCGACCCAAATACATAACAAACTGATGAACGCCCTGCCCATTATATTAGAACGCTCAATTCCCCTTGAGAAAGCACAACAACGACTTGCCGAAATGCATACCCTCGGCTGTAAAGGCAGCGCCATATCGGTTGCAGGCGAGAAATACAATATCGAACTTAAAGCCCTACCCCCCGAGGTAAAGCCAGCCTTAGAGCACTTATGCAATAGCATCATGGGACGAACAATCCCTATAACAAAAACAGGCGAAAGCCCGCAGCTCATTCCGTTATCCGCCAATACTCACCAAGGCCTTTGGATTACCCATGAAGCTAAAAAAACCGGCTTGCAGGCGCGCTTAATTCCGTCCAATGAGAAAAAAGGGAGATAGTGTCATGGATGCCAAACCCAATACATTCGCGAAGGCACTAGAAGAGATCGCCTCGCTGTTAAAAAGACGACAGTACGAGCCCGCAGTACAAGCCATTCATGTACTTAGCCAAGCGGCAATGCGGCAAAACATTCAACTAATATTGCAACGCTACTTGGCCGAATTGAGCATGGAATGTTTAGAGCTGTGCGGGCAGCTGAACACCGCGCTCGACATTTGTGAACACAGCCTAGCCCAATACACAGACGCGCCGGATGAACTGTCAGCCGAAGCCCAAAAAGACCTCATTGCACTTGAGATGAGAAAACTGTGTTTGCTGATAAAACTTGATATGCGTAATCAACTCAGCACACAAAACAAACACCTTCTGTCGCTCTGCAATGCTCAACAACAAACCAGTTTGCAACCCGTAATCAATCGTATCAACCGATATAGCAGTGCATCCTCTGGCCGTTTAACACAAGAACAACAAAGCTTGGGGCTATTCCATCTCTCCGACCAACTTGTTCGGGAGGGCGCAAAAGCATTTAGTTAGCCCTATCAGCTTTTGCGCTGAAACGAATGTATACATTGCTGTAGAAAGGATTTCTCTTACTGCATACCCGCAGTAACAAACGCAATTGATCTGTATAGATCAAGCGATTAGCTCCGCGCTGATCAAGAAAGGGAGAGTATGATGAATTTTGATAATGAAGTCGCCGGCATGACACCGGGGCAGGCCCTCATGGACGTGCCTATCCCTAAACTGATAGAGAACACAGCCAAAGCAATTGCCTCCGCACAATATGAGCTTGACGCAACCTCAGTACGCGCCGCCACGCTCCTTAGCGAAACACAAGTCACCTTTAACGATGCCCAAGGCGTACCTCGCGACAGGAGCTTACTTGAGCTCGGTTTTATCCCACAGTTCTATCACTTCACTGAAACAGAGATGGAGTTCAAAGTTACCATTTCAGTACGCGTTGAATCTGGGATAGATATTGGTGGTGAGCTCGAAGCAGGTACACAAGAAAACTCAAGCTTCCCTGTCGCATTTGCAGGCAGCATCTCTTTCGACCTACACCACAAATATGAGTTTGATATGGAAGCCGTCTCCCGTATTAAAACCACCATGCGCTCAGTACCACCTCCACAAGCATTTTTGGATGCGATAAAAACACACGCAGCCAACGGCGGTGGCCGTATTTCAGCCGAGCCAAACCCTGCGCCATTAGTTGACCCTATTCCGGTTAACCCAGCTGATAGTGATACACCTGCAGATAACGACACACCGACCGACAATGGCGACACGGATACCGACGGCTAACCTGGAGCACTAAAATGTCACATAACAAAGTGATGGCAAGTTTAGAACAATCTCCACTGCCCGGTCTCCTTAAGCAATTAGGTACGGCTATCGCATCAGCGCAGCGTGAGCTTGATCTCAACTCCATTAATATGGCGATGCAACTCGGCGATGCTGAAGGTCACGGTGTCGATGTCGGTAATGGCGAAAAACAATCGCTGATTAGCCTTGGCTTTGCCCCCGTGTTTTATCACTTCACCGAAGCCACCATCGATCTAAAAGTATCCCTCTCCTCTTCAACCACCACAGAAGCCAGTTTTGGCACCTCTGTTATGGCCGGAGGAACCGCCTATTTCGTCATGTTTGCTGCAACCGTGAGCGCATCCTTCAGTAGCAAGTACAGCTTTTCTTCTGAAGCAAGCAGCTCAATTACAGCACGTATTTCATCCATTCCACCGCCAAACGCTTTTCAAAACTGGCTTGCCAGTCGGCAATCAACCTCAACCAATAATGATACTAACGAATAAATTAGCGCATATTTACAGGAGTTAAATCATGTCAAACATAGGAAGAGATCTACTAAATGTCCCCATGGGGGAGATGATCCGAGAGATGGCTTTCGCCATTGCCGATGCACAATATGAACTCGACCAAGCCAGTGTACATGTAGCCCAAATGATGGGCGGACGATTACCTATACTCGATGACAGCGGCAACATCACCGGCACAGAAGATACGCGGGTTTATTTTGGTAAAGATGAAGAGGGTAAATCACAAAAACTCAGCATGATGGAGCTCGGTTTCTCGCCGACCTTTTACCAGTTCACCAACAATATTATTGAAGTAAAAATTGCGATCAAAATGTCCCGTGAAATTGAACGTACAACCACAACCAATAGCAGCCGAGACAACTACAAAAAAAGCTCAAGTTTCTTTGGTCGCTTATTTGGCAGTAAAACAAAAGTGGGGACAACCACCGTCGATGCCACCTACTCAAGCAAATACAACTACAGCGCTGAAGGGGCCAGTTTACTGCGCTGTAACTTAGTCCCAATTCCTGCACCGGCTATGTTTGAAGAGCGTGTTCGTGCGCTACTCGATAATGACAACCCATCCGATGAGACCTAATGTCAAACTAATATAGGAGCAATAGATTATGCCTCGCAGAAGCATTGGACGTGAATTGAGTGATGTCCCTTTTGGTGAAATGATCACCGGTATGGGAATGGCGATCGCAGAAGCACAATATGCCATGGATGAAAGCGGTCTACGCCTTGCCCAGATGATGAGCGGTGAATATGAAGTCACCGAAATAGATCCCATTACAGGCACCACATCCGTCACCAAAAAAGAATCCCTTGTTCATTTTGATGGCCAGAAAATGTCCTTAATTGAACTTGGTTTCACCCCAACATTTTATCAATTTACCGACACCACCATAGAGATAAAAATCTCGATCAGTTTTACCGAACAGTCCGAGTTCGAACGTAAGAGTTCGAGCAAATCGGTAAGCGCGACAGCGACCGGTTTTATCATAGGCGCACATGCCAAAGTGAGAACCACCTCCGTCAGTGCTCGCTATGCCAACAAATACAACTACTCGGCAGAAGGCTCTAGCTTAATGCGAAGCCGCATTATGCCGACACCGCCCCCTGCCGTTTTAGAAGAACGCATTAGGGCGATTGTTGAACGTAACAAACCTGACGCAGAGTAAGAAGTCGAAACGATGAGTGATTATCTAGACTGGAACGACCTGCTGGAAGAGGAGGATACCCCCTCCCCTCTCTCTTCGCCTGCACTACCTGGCGACAGCGATAAAAAGTCACTCTCAGACCTACTTCAACTGGATCAGGTTTCAGATGAGCTAAAACAACTCATCGCTCACCACCAAACCCTTGAGCAGGAGATGGATCAGTTATTAGGCCGATCAAAAGCAGAGGAGAACAACTGGGACAGCTTACGCTTCCCCATGCCCGTTCACACAGCTAAATCACGCCTAAAAGACAAGCAAGCGGTAAAAATAGAACTACTACAAGCCGAGCAGAAAAAAAGGTGGCTGGAACAATTAAAGCTAAAACGTAAGCAAGAAGAGAAAAAAGAGAACCAAGCGAAAGCCCTAAAGATGGACCAGCTCATTCGCAAAAAAATTGAGCATAAAAACAAACAACAGCGCCAGCAAAAACTGGATCAGCTAAAACGTGAGGCCCTAAGTCAACAACAGTTGCAACGACAACGCAACGAAGCATTACAGCGAGAACGGCAGCAACGCCTCGCGCAACAAAGACAGGACGCATTAAAACGTATTGCCGCTGAGCAACAACGTATAGATATGCAAAAACAGCAAGCGCAAAAAGTGGCATTAGAAAACAAACAACGTTTAGCCGACTACCTACTACGGGAAGAAAGGCTCAAACAAAAACCGATCGATTCTGCACTCGACACTAAAAAAATGACGGCGGATAAAGAACTCGAACAACGGCAAAACAGACATCAAGAACGCGTAGCTCGCAGAAAAGAAGAAGAGCGCCAACAGCAGCTAAACGATGAGAAACGGCGACAACGCGCACTGCAAAAACACATGGACAAGCGAGCTGAAAGTGCCCGCTGGGGATTTTAGATCCAATGAATTGCTGGAGTAGATAACATGTCAAATCAGGTTGCCCAAGGGCAAAATTTAGATGATTTCCTGATCAACTTGGCTGACGGCCTAACCCAAGCGCAAAGTCGGCTTAATCGCGCACCTGTACTCAATGCGTACGGTCAAGAGGCACTGGTTTACCATATTCCCAAAATGGAATTTGAGCTAAAGCTAGATATGACCTCAACCTCATCATCGAGCGCAAAACAAAGCAGTAAAACAAAACTGGCGTTTAGGCCATCATCACCCACAAACCAGACCCAAAGCGCCAGCAGTGTCATTCGCGGCGTCATGGTCGCCACCCCTATAGACTCAGGTCGCCCAACCCCGGTCATCATATTATCAGCGGAAAAATCATCCACCTCCCGCGTCAAATTAGAAGTACGTGGCCGCAACAGTTTAGGAGAGCCGTTAAGTAACAGTGTGGTCGAAATAAATATCGACCGCGAACTCTCCGCAAAGCTCAAGAAACAGGAGCAGCGAGGCGGGCTAAATAGAGGGACTCAGCTCAGTTTGGCCACATTAACACTGGACGCCCAAGGCTACGCCTCATGCCAACTCAACATAGCCAAGACCGAACCCAAAAACCAGATTATCGCCATCAGCGCCGACCTGTTTTCGCAAACCGAAACACTGCTATACAGACATCAATAGGAGATAAATAATGGCACTGACAATTACAGCCAAACTTCTTGATAGTAACGGCAAAGCCTTAAACAATGCCACAGTAGATGTCTGTTTCTACGCGGCAAACGGCCGTATAAAAAGTATAGCCTCAGGAAAAACCCTAGCAAATGGTCAATTTAAAGCCCAAAGCAGCACGAAAGTAAGTGGTTACTTACCACGTGTACTTCTTCGTACCTTGCATAAGAACAACTGGTTAAATCTCACCAACACACCTAAAAGCTACAGCAGCAGCAAACTGGATTTTGGAAACGTAAAAGTCAGCTTCACCCCCGTTCTAACCGTTGCCAACACCATCTTTCATACGATTCCATCATCAATAACTGGCGTCACAACTAAAGCTAACCCCGAAAGCCTAAAACAACTAAACACGCTTAAAGTCTCTAATCAAACACTCGAAAAACAGCTACAAGCCAGTAAAAAAGCGGAATCTACGCTAAAACTTGAAATTGACCAGTTACGAAAGGTCACTCAAAACCCAAAAATAGACCCTGCCCTAACAAAGCAACTGTCGACGCTTCAGCTACACAACAAAAACCTAACCGAACAGCTCAAAGGCAAAGAGAACCGTATTAAGGAGCTCGAACGAATCGACCCCAATGCCAAAGCAACCTTAAAAACAGAAGAGCTCAGTAAAGACGAAATGATCTCATCCGCCATGGCCGCCCTGAACAAAGCGGACCATGACAATAACGGGCGTTTCCAGTTAAAAAGTGCACGCATGGATCTAAAAGTACTGCCCGGCAGCAGCAAAGACAAAATACGACTGGTTAAAGACTCGAACAGCCTGACCCTAATTGACCCCGCCATGCTCTCAACACTGATACTCGACTTAGACGTGCCAGGCCATCAAGAAACGGTTACGCCACACAAAACCAAAATGCCGGATTTAACAGGCTACACCCGCAGCTTGGCAAACCGAAGACTCGAAGAGATGCAGCTCGATGCCCAGTGGTACAACCAGCAACTGACAAAAGAGCAACAAAGTGAAACCGGAAAAATTATTAGCCAAGCGCCAAAAGCAGGCGCTGCAATCGATCCCGACACTGAAATCATGTTAATTATCGGGGTTTCCCCCAGTACAGGAGCTTAAACATGTCACAAAAGAATATCTTTCAGGATGTGTTAGCAGCACCCCTTGGTGACATGGTCGCCGAAATTGGTACAGGCATCGCAAATGCTCAGTACGCCATCGATGCTAGAACAATTGAGAACATGAAGGAAATCTACCGCAGTGATGACGAAACCATCACTGAGTTAAGAAACATCGGCTATCGCCCAACATGGTATGTCATTCCAGAGGCCACCGCTGAGATCAATATGGCGCTCTCACTTAGACAAACCTTAGACAGCAATGGTAAAACAACTACTGAACTACAAGGCACCACGGTCGATGCAAGCTACCAAAATCAATATGATTTTAATGTACAGGCCAGTAGCAAACTAACCATTAAATTCCTACCGGTGCCCGCCCCCACACAGGTGGATGATCTTAACATTGTCCCGAATATAATCGGGCAACCTTTAGCCACCGCAAAAGTGCTACTCCAGCGCTTAGGTATTAGTTACAACTTCAGCCCTAAAAACGTATCTGATAGCAAAATCGTCACCGCCACCGATCCTCAGGCAGGTGAACTGATAGAAGCTGATCAGGTCTTAATCCTAAAGATTTAGCGAGTGTATATGATGAATATTTCAGCCCCTCAGCTCGCTAACCTGCTACGCCGCCTTGCCAACCCATCGCAGCAACCCGCACAAAGCCCAAACGGATCGAGCCCGCCAACACCCAATGTCGAACAACTATTAAGTTCACTTGGCACTACATTTTCCGACCCTAGACAAAACGACGTAGCCGACAGCTCAGCCTTACAGGGTTCCCTACATAAACTAAGTGCTTTAAGTAATTTAGACGCGTCCCAACTCAGCTCACTGTCTGAGCAATTAACACCGAGCATAGAGCGCGCCATTAATAATGGACAGATAACTGACTAGCTAAAACGAAACATTTTCAGCACAACATTGATGGATCAAATGCAGTAAAAAACGATAAAAATTTTGGCTATAAATCGCCATAAGGAGGCAACATGTGCAATCCAGGACACGACGTTTCGGCCGCCCTATCCCGCGCCGGTAGCGATGGTTTAAACAACCGAATTACGCCCCAACAATCACTCACGATTAATGCATTTGATCGCATTGTCGCCACGCTTAGTGCGCACCCTATTGATGAGGGTTACTTCTGGGATTCGGTTAACAGCCTTGAACACTACGTCGACCATACCGATTCATTTAACCGAGCCCTTCGCGCCCAAGCATTTAGAACCTTTGCGGCCAGCCACACTCAAGACCAAGTCAACAATAACATCTGGAATGCCATCGGACGCCGCTACGCGAACATGAGTCAAGATCATCGGGGCACCCTTAATGTATTCCTACGCGATAAAGTTAGAGACTCGTTAAGCGGTCAACTCGCCTGGGAAACCCACTCCCAAGCGGTCAGCATGATGGATCAAGCAGTTAGATCACTCAATGCGCTGGCATCTAATGAAGCTCAACTCAGCACATGGAGAGACCGTCTAAGAGCCATGGTCACCTCATCCAACCCAACCACGCAACAAGCAGGACAACAGCTGATGGATGGGCTAGGAATAGAATCAGTCGTCGCCCTCGACAGCAGCGATAGAATGGCAAGCGGCATTCGCGCCACCAGCCGCCTTATAACTGACACCCTCGAAAACTTTCGTATTATCGCCCCGCAAAACTTGTTTAAAACTATCTCCCAGCTTCCCGGCGCAAAAGAGAGCCTTATCCGCTCACTCGGCGCGAGCCAAAGCAGCTTTATTGTTCTCTGTATCAATCAAGCCGTCAGCCGAGGTGAATCACAACTCAGTACCGAAAGTTGGGTACGGTCAATTTCTGGTATCACGGCCGGCATAGCGGTAGGTATCATTACAGGAGGGGCAAGCACGCCTTTAGTACTAGGCCTACTCGCAGGGGCTAGTACCAGTGCTGTCATGGGTCTCCCCGGTTTACTGCAATCTATCCGCGCAGTCGATGAAGCCCGCATTGGCGAAGCCTCTGGTATCATGGACGACCAAGCCATAGAGCGCGCAACCTCGTCTCAAAACTGGTCTACCGGTACTTACATAGCCGGCATATTAATTCCTAACGGTGTGGGAAGCTTCATTGGCCAAACATCAAATGTAGGAGGCCAGGTTGCCGGCGCGACCTTATCTACTATTCTAGAAGCGGTCGGCGCTTTGGCCCCCTCAAGCCGCGAAAGCGCAGGCTTCACTGCCCTTTGGGAAAAGCTTAATTCGATGACACCCGAAAAGCGCGAAGAGCTCTCAACCGCCTTCGATACCGTTATGGAACAGAAAAATATTCCACAAAGCGCCAGACCTGCGGTACTTGCCGCCTTTGCTGAAAATAACTTAGCCTCACTGGATAAAACCGCATCAAAAGCGAGTAAAGACCTAGAAAGCTATTGCGACCAATTAGGTCGTCAGCAATAGATAAATAAATTTATTAAAGAAAGACTTAGGCACAAACGGAAACAACCGCTATAATACGCACATCTGGGGATGACTTGGCTTCGACGCTGATTACAAAACCTTAGGTGCATGTCGAGAATGTAGTGATTCTCGTAAATCCCTCACTACACAGTTATAGTTGCAAACGACGATAACTACGCTCTAGCCGCTTAAGCCGGCTTGTGCCGCTCCTTCAGGTGTCTGTAACTAAAGGATTTTGCGGTATCATTCGAGACAGAATCGCCCGGACGCTTTGCTTCAAGCCGAACGGTTAAAACTAAAGAAGCTCGCCCATAACACCCTGGCTCTCGGGTCGTGACGGGTTAATTAAATAGAGAAGCCTAAACATGTAGATCTTGAGGCGGAGGATTGACGGACGCGGGTTCGACCCCCGCCATCTCCACCAAATACCGCAAAAAGCCCCGTTAATCGGGGCTTTTTGTTATCTAGCCTATCTCAAACCCTCACACACAACTTCGCTCCCACGCTCTGCGTAGTAGCCGATGCTGACGTGCATTCCCACGCAAGAGCACCGGAACGAGGTGAACCTGAATCTCGACCTGACTCCCACGCTCTGCGTGGTAGCTGATACTGACGTGCATTCCCTCGCAGGAGCATGGGAACGAGGTGAGCCTGAATCTCGACCTAGCTGCCACGCTCTGCGTAGTAGCTGATGTTGACGTGCATTCCCTCGTAGGAGCAGGGGAACGAGCCGAACCTGAATCTTGACCTAGCTCCCACGCTCTGCGTGGTAGCCGATGCTGACGTGCATTCCCACGCAGGAGCAGGGGAACGAGGTGATCCTGAATCTCGACCTAGCTCCCACACTCTGCGTGGTAGCTAATGCTGACGTGCATTCCCACGCAGGAGCATGGGAACGAGGTGAACCTGAATTTCGACCTGTCTCCCACGCTCTGCGTGGTACCCGATGCTGACGTGCATTCCCACACAGGAGCATGGGAATGAGGTGATCCTATCTCACACACTGCGTTCTACGCTTAATGCGGTTAGGCCATCACCTTTTAATCATTCACAACAATTTCACTCAGGCCGTTTTTTTCAGCGAACGCTGCAAGTTTGCCGGTTTGTTTCATGGTTAACAAAAAGGCATTAACCTCCGCCAACCACTCTAGTTCACCTTTAGGTACAGCATAGGCATATTCAGTGGGTGCGAGTGATTCTTGAGGTTTAAAGAGCACCGCCCATGAGGTGAGCTGTGTCATGCGTTTTCCGTAGGGGTAATCCGTCATAAATACATCCGCCCGGCCACTTAGCACCTCTTGCTCCCGCGCTTTAAAACTATCCACAACGGTCACTTGGGCGTTTTTAATATAGCGCTTTATAACGGGCTCCATAAAGGTGCCCTGCTGCACAACCACCACATGACCATGTTTATCGATATCACCCCAGCTCGCTATATACTGGTTATCTTTTACCCCTACCGCGTAAATACCACTCACCAGGTAAGGGGTAGAAAAGGTCATATAGGGTTTACGGTTTTCTCTTATCCCAATACCGTGCATAGCGATATCGCAGGCATTGTTCGCTAAGTTCTCTATTAGATTTGAAAAAGAGCTCTCAACAAACGTCAGCTTTACCCCCATTGAGACGGCGAGTTCCCTCGCCATATCGATATCGATCCCCTCTAAACGACCGGTCCGAGGATTCTTGTAACTAATGGCAAAGTAGTCAGGCCAGTAACAAACGTTAAGCTCCCCTCGTTCGATTATCTGCTCACTTCGAACACTGGCGGCAGTCGTATGCGTGAATAACAGGACAGTCAGCAGTACCACCAGATGAATGATTTTATGCCCGAAATACATTACAACTTAGCTCCAAATAGCCTTAGGTTATATTTTTTAGTGCTCACTGCTTTTGGTAAGCACAACAAGATATTTCTTCGTTATACTACCAAGATAGTTATTAGCGAGCTCAGTCTGCATGAAAGATTATAAAGTCATAAACCCTCAATCCATTTCAAACTGGATCTTTGCAGGTGTTTTAAGCTCAATCTTATTAATTGGCAGTGTACTTTGGTTTAGCCTCATTCAAAGCATCACTGAACGAACTGAACGCTCAGTCCTTCACGCTCGCATGATTGAAAGCACAGTGACAAGAACCTTTGAGGCACTGGAGATCAGTTTACACTCGTTATCTGATGATTTAAAAGGTGGTGAATTAAGCCCCTCTCATCTACAAAGCGTTCGTGAGAAAGCCCTCAAAATTTTAGCCTTTGCGCCCCAGCTTAGGCAGATCGTCATCGTTAAAGATAGCAACACCCTCGTTGATACTCAGCAGCCTCAGCCCCAAAATATCAATTTAAGTATCTTAGGTTTACAAGCCCCCTCATCCCATGCGTATTCGTTAGGCCTTCACATTGGCACCGCCCTCCATGGTCGGTTTTTACCCCTACGCGATTCATACCCGGACGAGTCAACAAAGCTAGAGTTTATCCCCATTGGCTTTTGGACCCGAACTAACGCGGGTGAAAAAGTACTTACCGTTGCAACATTTAACTCACACTATGTAAAACGCTATATCACTGACTTACAGCTCGATGATAACAATCAGGTGTATTTAACCGATTTTCAGGGAAACGCTCTTCTCCAGACAGGCCTGTATGGCCCGAATAGAGAGAATGTTATCGCTCACTTAACGACTATTTTACATAGCGGAAAGGATGAAGGCGTCAGTACAACGGCATACGATATCCTCCCCCTCAACATCACCACGACTCGTCTACTAACCAAGTACCCTCTCGCCGTGTCGATTGTCACCGATTTTAAGGGTTCATTTGCTGTATGGATCGAACAAAAACGCATCTTTTTATTAATATTAGGCGCGGCAATCGCAACACTGATTATTGGCACGGTCTACATCGTCAGAATCAATAACAGTGCGCTAGAAATGAAAGAGGAAGTACACCTGTTATCGGAGGTGGTCGAGAATAATCCTACGGTTATTATCATTACAAACCGCGAAGGCCAGATTCAATATGTGAACAATAGTTTTGAAGCGATTTCCGGATACAAAAAGGACGAGGTGCTAGGTCAAACCTCGCGTATGTTTAAGTCCGGCGAGATGTCAGAACAAGAGTACGCGGCAATGTCTCGCACACTTAACACCGGTAACAGCTGGCACGGAGAGCTACAGAGCAAACGTAAGGACGGGCGCTTTTATTGGGAAAGGGCATCCATCAGCCCTCTGATTAATGATCATAACGAGATCACTCATTTTATTGCATTAAAACAAGAGATCACCGAAGAAAAAGAGTTCCAAGACAAGCTACGTTTAGCCTCTGATGTTTTCAATACGGCGGCCGAAGCGATATTAATTACGGATAAGAATAACCGTATTCAGATGGTGAACCCTTCGTTCCAAAAAATTACGGGCTACTCTGAAGCCGACGTTCTGGGTAAAACACCCTCACTGTTAAAATCAGGAAAACATAGCCCCGAGTTTTATGAAAATATTTACAACCAACTCAAGACCCATCACCTCTGGGAAGGTGAGATTTGGAATAAGCGTAAAAACGGTGAAGTGTATCCCGAATGGCTGGTTATCTCCTCCCGCTTTGATTTAGACGGTAATATCGAGGGCTATGTTGCTCTCTTTAGTGATATTACGAAGCGAAAACGTGACCAAGCGGTCATTACCCACCAAGCCAATTACGATGCCCTAACGGGCTTACCGAACCGTAACCTTTTTGAAGACCGGCTAATCCAATCTAAAACCCTCTGCGATAGAAATAAAACAGAAGCCGCCCTTCTTTTTCTCGACTTAGATCGTTTTAAGTATGTGAATGACACCTTCGGTCATATTGCAGGCGATACGCTCCTTAAATTAGTCGCAACCCGCCTCACCGCCTGTATTCGTAAAAGTGATACCGTCGCGCGATTAGGCGGCGATGAATTTGCAATTATTATCCCCGAGCTCAGCAGCGCCATTCTGGTTGAAAAGATTGCCAAGAAAATATTATCAAGCTTAACCGAACCCTTTGTCTTAGATGGCAACCACGCATACATCTCATGCAGCATTGGTATCGTGGTGCATACAAATGACAACATTTCATTGGAAGAGCTGATTTATAACGCCGACAGCGCAATGTACAAAGCCAAAACCAAAGGCCGCAATCGCTACGAATTTTTTGATGAAGCATTAAATGCCAAAAATAGAGAGCGTAATTTACTTGAAAAAGATATCTACTGCGCCATCGAACGAAACGAGTTTCACCTCGTCTACCAGCCTATCTGGTCCATTGATGGGCAGCATATACACTCAATTGAGGCCCTAATTAGGTGGCAGCACCCGACCCGTGGACTCATCTCCCCCGCTGACTTTATACCGATCACAGAAGAGTCCGGACAGATCATCGCAATCGGCGAATGGGTCATTAAAGAAGCCTGTAAGTTTGCGCGCAAAATTAGCTTAGAAGGCGGTACCCCTCCCTCAATCAGCGTCAACATTTCAAGCGCTCAGTTTATGAAAGGGGGCGTTGTTGAAATCATTAAAAGAGAACTCGAAAACAATAACCTAAAAGGGGCCAACTTAATCGCTGAGATTACTGAAAATCTTTTACTTTCCGACCAGGAAGATATCTATTTGCAACTTAAAAACATTGTTGCACTGGGCGTTGAGCTGGCCATAGATGATTTTGGAACGGGTTATTCATCACTCAGTTATCTAAAAAAACACCCCATTAAACGACTAAAAGTTGATAAAATATTCATCGATGAGATTGTCACTGATGTTGATGATCTGGCCTTAGTGTCGGGCATTTTATCGTTAGCCAATTCGTTATCCCTATCAACGGTGATTGAAGGGGTCGAAACCCAAGCACAATTAGCCACACTGAAAAAATTAGGCTCCCCAATGATACAAGGGTACCTCTTCTCACGGCCGATTAAAGAAGAACAAATGCTTGAGCTACTAAGAAACAATGTATAACGTAAACTAAGTGATACATTATGATGACTAAAACCAGCACGACGCGAGCTTAGTCATCGCCCTATAGATATTCTCAGCTAGCTAACAGGCTGAAAGCCTATTGAGTAGGGCACCATTGACTCAGCATGGCACACTAGATCAACACGCTTAACCCCACATATTAACGACGTATTCGTTAATAATTATTGAACCGCTACTACAATATAATTATTGTAGATAAATCAGATATACAGGATGCATATCTCGTTGAGTAATAACAGCAGGTTAATCACCCGGTTAAACCATGGATAGTGGACGCATTGTAAGCTTCACATTTATCCTAATGAGCGCTTTGATGGTCATGGCGGGACTGTATTTAAACATCAGTCACCAAAATTCGTTCGCCTCATTAATACTGATCGCTGCTGGCACTAGCAGTTTATTACCCCATTATTATTTTTCTAAAAAAACGCGCCGGTTACTCTCCAACAACACAGGACAACAACCCGATAAGTCCTTCCAAGACACCTTCGAGAAGGCGGCTATAGGGCTCGCCCATGTTGACAAAAAAGGCCGTTTCATCCGTGTTAATAACAACCTTTGTCGTTTTTTAGGCTATACCGAAGACGAACTACTCGCTACAACGTTTCAAGCCCTTTCACTACCGGAAGACCTAGAAGACAGTTTTCGCTGGATAAGAGCGGCGTTGGCGGGGGAAGAGGTTGAGGAATTCTCTAAAATCAAGCGTTACTACCATAAAGATAAACGTTTAATCTGGGCAAAACTCACTACAATACTGGTTAAAAATGAGCGCGGCGAACCCGATTACTTTGTCTCCTCCATTCAAGATATAGCCGAGCTAAAAAGCACAGAGATGCTTCTTCGCCAATCAGAAGAGAAATTTAAAACGATCGTAGAGGCGGTCTCTGATGAAGTTGTCATCTGGATGTCGACCACCGGCATGCGTGAGATGCTTTATGTAAACCAAGGTTACGAGAAACAGTGGGGACGCTCGGTCGACTCCCTCTATCAAGACCCAAAAAGCTTTTTAGATATTGTTCACCCCGACGACAAACAGGCCGTCGAAGAGATCTTTACCCTCAGCCCTGACAGCAACTGGAATATCGATTTCCGTATTGTTCGTGACGACGGTGAGATACGCCATATCCATAATGTCGGTTTTGGTATTATACAAAATGGCGAACCTCTCTTTCTGGTTGGTTCTGCGGTCGACCGCACCGATATTATGAACCGTCAGCAGCAGCTAGATGAGTCCCTGCTTAAATTGGAAGCGGCCTACAAAACGTTAGAAGAACTGTCTCAGAAAGATGGCTTAACGGGTGCTTTAAACCGCTCAGCATTTATTGAGCACTTAAGCGATGCTTATGAGCGCTTTAACCGTTATCAAACCCCAGCAACCTTAATTTTTATCGACCTGAATCAGTTCAAAGAGATTAATGACAATCACGGGCATATTACCGGCGACAACACCTTGGTCACGTTAGCGAAGGTATTATCCGCTAACATTAGACAGACCGATGTATTAGGGCGCTATGGCGGTGATGAGTTTGTTGTGCTGTTAAATAACAGCTCAGCCAGTGACGCTAAAGAGTTTTATACACGAGTGGGCAATAGTATTGACGTGACCTGTAACCTCTCAGGTACACCACTTTCTATCGGGATCTCCTATGGGGTCTATGAGATCGACTCCAGCATCACTGATATTCAACAATGGATATCCCACGCGGATATCTCTATGTACAAAGACAAAGAGACACCAACGCGCTGAAGCGCCGTAAACTCTTCGGTAAAATAAAACACGCGCCCTGAACAAGCGCCGATGTCCCTTTATGGAGTCATAACATGCATCAACCTAGTCCTATCATTCTGCAAGAAAACCCGCCCTCGTTGAATACTGTCGACTTTACCGATGCACTGTTAACCGATAAGCAAGCCTACTTAAAGACACAGAAAAAACTACAAAAGAAGATATTGAGCATACAGCAAGCCTATTACCATCAAAAACGTCGAGCTATTTTGGTGTTTGAAGGCTGGGATGCCAGCGGTAAAGGGGGAGCCATCCGCCGTTTAACAGAAAAATTAGACCCTCGCGGCGTTAAAGTGTACCCCATTAGCGCCCCCTCGCCTGAAGAGCAAAGCAAACATTACTTACAGCGTTTTCAAGCGCGCTTACCTGAAGCCGGCACCATCGCTATCTTTGACCGCTCATGGTACGGCAGAGTATTAGTCGAGCGCGTAGAAGGATTTGCATCAGAACACGCATGGCAGCGGGCTTATCAAGAGATTAACGAATTTGAACGTAGCCTGATTGATGATGGCGCAAAGATCATTAAGATCTTTATGCATATCGACCCAGACGAGCAACTTAAACGCTTTGACGAACGACTCAACAACCCGGTTAAACGCTGGAAGCTCACCACAGAAGATATTAGAAACCGCATGAAGTGGCCTGAATATCATGAGGCAATGAACGATATGTTCACATACACCTCCACCCAAGCGGCACCTTGGCATATTATCGCCGCCAACCATAAATGGTATGCCCGTACAGAGGTTTTAAAAACCATCGCGGCTCAGCTATCCGACGGTATGGATATTAGCCCACCACCGGTGGACCCAGACGTGATTCGCGAGGCTTATCAAGCCTTAGGCATAAAGATATCAGACTAACCCGCGCCACTGCCATAATTTTGTAACAATCCGTTGGCATCATTAGCCTCACTTACAAAGAGGCGAAGATAAATGACAGAAAATACGTTAAAAACTCAGCTGAAACAGTTGCTGAATCGTGGTTACTCAGAAATTGATGTGCTTAATCTAGGCATTGCACCCAAGCATTTAGTCGATCAAGCTATTTCAGAATACAACGCAGATCAGCGGATTCAAGATCAAACATTGCGTACACAGCATAACCAAGCAAATTTTGCTATGCGCTTAGGTGGTTAATTTAACCACCTACCCTACCTATGAACCATTTTCCTATATTCTTTAGCATTATTCATTTCTTCTATTGATTTCATTCAGATACAATTCACCTTGTTTGGTGTATTAATGTTAGCTACTAGGGACAAGCAAACACATCCCTAACGATGTAGCAGGCTGATTTTTGTGGGGAAAGCCCGTTAGTCCCAATAAAAAATTGATGAGCACTTATAGGAAAATTACAATGAAAAAAGTACTTATTGCAGCAGCTGCTGCGACTCTGATGTTACCTGCTGCAGCCATGGCTGAGCGTGATGGTCTAACGGTATACAACACTAAATGTGGCGTATGTCATGCTTCAGGTAATGCTGGCGCACCTAAACTAGGTGATTCAGCGGATTGGGGCGCACGTGCGACTCAGGGTATTGATACACTATTGGCAACAGCTAAAAAAGGTAAAGGCGCTATGCCTCCTTCAGGCCTATGCATGGACTGTAACGATAACGAACTTAAAGCAGCCATCCAGTACATGTTAGATAACTCTAAATAAGCGTTATTTACATGTATAAAAAAACCGCCTAATAGGCGGTTTTTTTTGTCTCTATAGTACTGTTAAAAAATATCGGTTGGCGATAAGTCTCGCAACTGACCATTAGGATCGCCCTCGGGACTCGCCTGTAATTTCTCTAACAACTCTTGGTCTTTTCCTTTCTGCACAATAATTTCTACACGGCGATTTTTGATTCTATTTTCACGCGTGCTGTTTGGCACTAAAGGTTTTGTATCCGCATAACCCAACACCCTAAAGCGGGATTGTTCAATCCGAGGGTCACCAAATAACTCATGCGCCACCGCTAAAGCACGGGCAACAGAAAGGTCCCAGTTAGACTCAAAGCGACGCCCCGCATAGGGAATATTATCACTGTGGCCTTCGATAGCGACATTGCCTTTCACATCCAGCAATACATCTCTAATTTTCGCCAAGACAGGAATGGACTCATATTTCAGTTCGGCAGAACCTGAGTCAAAAGACCCTTTCTCTTTAATACGAATAATAATTTTCTTACCATCCGTTTCAACTTCAACACTGCCCTCGCCAATCTCTTCGGCTAAAGCGGCGGCGAACTCGACCGCATCCTCTTTTGCTTGTTGCTCTTGTTCTTTTTGCAGTGCTTGATCAATGCCTGCTTCTTGATCCGGTGTATCACTCTCCCCCTCTTTTGAACGAACATCTAATGTATTCATATCATTATTGACCGTCATCTGACGGATTTCGTTCAAGGGCGTAGGTTCAGGACGACCGGGACTAAACTCCTGCGCAATAATCGAGGTCCCTTTAGGTATGTCTTCAACTTTAATTTGATTTTGCACACCAAACGCTTCACGCATGGAGCCCGCCAGTTGTTTAAACTTTAAGACGTCCATTTCCGAAAAGGATAAAAGTAGAACAAAGAAACACATCAACAGCGACATTAAGTCGCCGAAGGTTGCTAACCAACCAGGTAACCCTGCAGGACAGGGGGGGCATTCTTGCTCTTCGGTATCATCACTCATTGCTCAGCTCCTTACCGAATTAACCTTCAGCCGCCACACGTTTTTTCTCTGGCAGATAGTTTCTCAACATCTGCTCGATCACGCGCGGGTTTTGACCTGCTTGAATAGCCAATAAGCCATCAATCACTAAAGACGCATTGAGCGCCTCTTCATTTTTTCTGACATTGAGTTTATCTGCCATAGGAAGCGCAACCATTGTTGCGAGCATGGCCCCATAAAGCGTTGTTAACAACGCAACCGCCATGGCGGGACCAATGGATTTTGGGTCACTCATGTTAGATAGCATCTGCACCAAACCAACGAGTGTACCGATCATCCCCATCGAAGGACCTACATCCCCAACAGCAGAAAAGACCGACGCACCAAATTCATGGCGATCACTGGTAAGTTTCGCTTCTTTTTTGAGCAGTGTTTTAACTACTTCAGGATCATGGCCATCCACCAATAACTGAATACCCCGCTGCATAAAATCACTGCTAACCGTTTTATCTTCTAACGAAAGCAGCCCGCCTTTACGCGCAGCATCCGCTAACTCAACGGTTTCAGCAATAATATCTTCAGGGTTTAAAGACTTGTACATGAAGGCCTTAGCGGCCACTTTACCTGCACCTAAAAACTGGCCTAAGGTAAACTTCATCAACACAACAAAAATACTACCGCCAATAACAATCAATAATGACGGTGGGTTGATAAAAACACCTGGATCACCACCCGTGACAATCGCAGCGATGACAATACCGAAACTGCCTAATAAACCGACGAGCGTAGCTATATCCACTCAGTACTCCCTCATACCAGCCAATGAACACTGTTCATGCCCTATCTAACGAACTGCTTATCATAGCAAAAAAGCACAAACAATCACCCACTCTTCATAGGTTTAACCGTTATTCTTTAGGTATAATTGATTCTAGACCGATGCTTCGGTAAGTTTAGCCCTTTCAATGTGGATTCATTCCCATGCCTCGTAAAAAGAAAACAACCGATTTCGAGCAATCTTTACAAGATCTCGAATCAATCGTTACACAGATGGAACAAGGTGAGCTGTCTTTAGAAGACTCTCTTAAAGCATTTGAAGAAGGGGTAAGCCTCACACGCGAATGTCAAAACATCCTTGCCCAAGCAGAACAAAAGGTTCAACTATTGATGGAATCAGGCGGTGAGCTAAAAACCGAACCCTTTGATCCTGAAGAGGGTAGCTAACTTGGACATTCACAGCCTGCTCAACCAATACAGCGAGCGTGTCGATAGTTACCTTAAAACATGCATCAGCCAAGAAAGTATCGACCCCATTTTACAGGCGTCGATGCTGTATTCACTTTTTAATGGCGGCAAGCGCGTTAGGCCCACCTTAGTGCACATGGTAAATTCAATGTTAGGTGGCGATATGCGTCACGCTGACAGTGCTGCCGCCGCGATCGAATGTATCCATAGCTACTCCCTCGTTCACGATGATCTGCCTGCTATGGATGATGACGACCTAAGACGGGGTAAGCCAACCTGTCATATCGCCTATGATGAGGCAACCGCAATTCTGGCGGGTGATGCACTACAGAGCCTCGCCTTTGAACTGATCGCCGTTGATCCCTACCTTAACGCTGAGGCTAAAGTCGCGTTAGTGAAAGAGCTAAGTATCGCCTCGGGCTATCAAGGCATGGCGGTAGGCCAGTCCTTTGACCTGCGTAATGTAGGAAAACCGTTGAACCTGGTGCAATTAGATGCCATGCACCAACACAAAACCGGTGCGCTTTTACAATGCTCAGTTATTATGGGGGCTATCACCAGCG
>Ga0115007_10000706_pt1 | contig 22046 bp, 22 predicted proteins | sample ArcOceMetagenome_2_FD_87166 | JGI IMG/M metagenome (GOLD analysis project Ga0115007, IMG submission 87166) | Marine eukaryotic phytoplankton communities from Arctic Ocean - Arctic Ocean ARC135M Metagenome | ecosystem: Environmental > Aquatic > Marine > Oceanic | place: Arctic Ocean | collected...
CTTTTGAATGGAATATTAGAGAAAGCAGAGCATATGAAACTTACGACTAGTAGCGAGCAACCAGCTACCGGAATCATCCTAGACTGTAAAATTGATAAAGGTCAAGGACCATTAGCATCTGTTTTGATCAAGTCAGGCGTATTAAAATTAGGTGATATAGTAGTTTCGGGATATCGTACTGGGAAGGTAAAAACTATTACTAATACCCATGGTAACAAAATCAGTATTGTAAACGCTGGATCTAGTGTTCAAATTGCTGGATTTGCCCACCCCCCTCAAGCAGGTGACATTTTTAATGTCGTCAATAGTGAAAAATCTGCAAAAGTAATTGCTTCTAACCGTATCAATAAGTCAAAGCAGAACAAATATACACCAATTAAACAAAATTTAATATCATTTGATAATCAAAATCCTGTAAAGCTAGGCATTATAATTAAGGCTGATACATTTGGTTCAATAGATGCAATCAAACATGGATTAAACTCACTGGATTCAACTAATCAGTACATTAATTTAATACAAAGCGGCATAGGAAATATCTCAGAAGGTGATATAAACTTAGCAAGTATTTCTAAGTGTATTATACTAGGTTTTAATATACAGATAGGTGCTAAAATACAAGTGTTAGCTCGACATCAAAATATAACTATTAATACATATGGTATTATCTATGATTTATTTGAAGATATTAAAAACAGAATTGAAAAGTTCAAAACACCTAAAGCAAGATTTTTCTGTTTAGGAAAAGCTAAAGTACGAAAGATATTCAACTTTAAAAAAGATAGACGTATTTTGGGTTGTTATGTATTTAATGGAAAATTAAATAAGAGTGGAAACATTAAAATTATGAGATCTGGACGATTCACAGAAGAATGTAAAATTAACAATATTAGAAGATTTAAAGATGATGTTAACGAAATTAACTCCGGACTTGAATGCGGATTAATACTACAAAACGCATCAGATATTAAAATAAATGATATTCTAGAGTGTTATATAACGGAATAGCAAGACTTATTTCGTAGCCAGTAAGCGGACTCGAACCGCTGACCTACTATTTACGAAACAGTTGCTCTACCACCTGAGCTATACTGGCCTTAATATAATTATAATACAACATAACACAAAATGGAATATTAAAATGGCTCGTGTTACAATTGAAAACTGTTTAAAAAAAATCAATAATCGATTTATTTTAGTTATTATCGCAGTATTACGTACCAAACAAATAATAAAAAATAATATTTCGTCTACGAACAAATTTGAACATAATAGTCAGAACAAAGTACTCAAAGATATTGCTGATGGCAAGATATGTATAATTAATCAAAAGAAACAGAATGATTTCAAATAGGTATCTAGAATGAAATTATATAATACTAATATCTCAGGAATCAAAGACCGAAATGAACGTTTATCATTAATAATCAAAAATATTGAAAAAAAATTTGGGAAAGGGGCTTTGATGAAATTAACATCTCGGCACAAATTCTCCGATTTAAATGTAAGCTCTACAGGTTCAATATCTTTAGATATCATAACTGGTATTGGTGGTTACCCATTAGGTCGAATCGTTGAGATATATGGACCTGAATCAAGCGGAAAAACTACATTAGGACTACATGCTATCGCAGAAAATCAAAAAAATGGTGGTATCGCTGCATTTATAGATGTAGAGCATGCTCTTGACATAACTTATGCTAAAAAATTGGGTGTTGTCATAGAAGATCTCTTAATTTCCCAGCCTGATAATGGAGAGCAAGCGCTTGAAATTATCAGTATCATTTGCCAGTCGAAAAGTGTTAATATTATCGTTGTGGACTCTGTAGCTGCACTTATTCCTCAAAGTGAAATTGATGGAGACATTCAAGATGTGCAAATAGGATTACAGGCACGTTTGATGAGCAAAGCTCTACGGAAATTGATTTCAATCATTTATCAAAGCCCGACCTCCATTATATTTATCAATCAAATCAGAATGAAAATAGGAATTATGTTTGGTAGTCCTGAAACAACAACCGGAGGTTATGCACTTAAGTTCTATTCATCTGTAAGATTAGAAATAAAACGTATCGGTGTTATAAAAAAAAACTATGAATTTATTGGAAGTCGTACTAAAATTAAAATATCTAAAAACAAAATGGCGTCTCCGTTCAGAGAAGTAGAAGTCGATATATTATATGGTTTGGGAATATCGAAGGAGGGCGAAATAATCGATTTAGGGTTGCGGACGAAAATCATACTAAAACGAGGCCATTGGTTGATTTTTAACAATATTAATATTGGTCATGGTAGGGAAGATTGTCGTCAAAGACTGACTAACAATTTTTTATTGCGAAATATAGTTCATAACCAACTTTTTAATAATATTTTCTATAAAATAGAGACATATAGATTAAATAAGTTGATATCACGTTAAATTTGTAGGTGAAATAATGTTTAAAGCTACTACTATTTTAGCTGTAAGAAAGGGTAAGAATGTTGTTTTTGCTGGAGACGGGCAAGTTTCCTTACAACATACCATTATTAAAGGGAATGCAAACAAAATTCGAAAAATACAGAAGAATAATGTGTTAGTCGGATTTGCAGGAAGTGCGTCAGATGCAATGATACTTTTTGACATGTTTGAGAAGAAACTAAAAATGTATTCCAAGCTAGTCAGAGCTTCTGTTGAACTGGTTAGAGAATGGCGAAATAACAACATGTTAAAAAAATTAGAGGCTTTGTTATTAGCCGCTGACGAAAATAAAACGTTGCTAATTTCCGGATCCGGAGATATTATCGAGCCTGATGTTGACGTTTGTGCAATTGGGTCAGGTGGAAATTATGCTCTAGCTTCTGGGAGAGCTCTATTGGAAAATACCGATCTTGATATTGTAGAGATTGCCAAAAAGTCCTTGCTTATTGCAGCAGATATATGTGTCTATACGAACCACAATATAGTTTTAAAATCATTATAGTTAATACGTGGATATACATTATGCAGAAAAATATTGAATCACTAACACCAATACAAATAGTTAATAAATTAAATAAATACATTGTAGGTCAATCTAATGCGAAAAGATCTGTCGCATTAGCATTGCGTAATAAATGGCGAAAACAGCAAATAACGACAGCGATTAAAAATGAAATTATTCCTAAGAATATAATTTTAATTGGTGGAACAGGGACAGGAAAGACTGAGATTGCCAGACGATTAGCAAAAATAACAAACTCCCCTTTTGTTAAGGTGGAAGCTACGAAGTTCACAGAGGTAGGATATGTTGGTAGAGATGTTGAGTCAATGATCAGAGATTTATTATTTGTTGCTATTAAAATGTGTACAGATAGAGCTATTGAGGAAGTGTCTGAAGAAGCATCAATAGCTTCTGAAAATTATATATTAGACATTCTTATATCAAAGTATTCTAAAATCAATAGCGGTAATGAGAAAATTTACCAATTTTCTAGAAATAAGTTAAAACAGATACTTAAATCTGGAAATCTGGATAACCATATTATTAGTATAGAAATCACTCGTAGAAAGACGCCAGTCTCATCTTCAAATAATAATTTAGATGATGTAACACAAAATTTTCAAGATATTATTCAAAATACATTTCAATATCTTAATAAAGCTACTCGTAAAAGTTTAACAATTAAAGAAGCGTTGAAAATTATTAAACACGAAGAATCTTACAAGCTTATTGATTTAGATAATATAAATACAGTAGCTCTAAAATATGCAGAAGATAATGGAATTATATTTATTGATGAAATAGATAAAATCATTGGAAAGCAAGCTCGTGGTGACGCTGGAATCAGTAGAGAGGGCGTGCAAAGAGATATTTTACCAATTGTAGAAGGTAGTATCGTTCAAACGAGATATGGTGCAATTAATACTCACAATATATTATTTATATCAGCAGGATCTTTTTACACGAGCAGCACCGCCGACTTAATACCAGAATTGCAGGGAAGATTTCCAATTAAGGTTTTTTTAAATAATCTCTGTGAGGAAGATTTCATGAGGATACTGGTGGAACCTCGGAACAGTCTAGTGAAACAATACCAAGCTCTTTTAATAAAGGATAATTTAAACGTCATCTTTAAAGATAGTGGAATAGCAGAACTTGCTAAGGTTGCAGCATATGTAAATTCAGAAGTCGAAAATATAGGGGCTAGACGCTTATATGCCGTTATGGAGAACTTATTAGAAGAAGAAAGTTTTAACGCTCCTCATGATCAGGACACGATTAAAGATATTATTATAGACAATGTATATGTCAGTCAAAAACTCTCTCATCTTATACAAAATGATGTTATACATAGAGATATTTTATAAAAATTAAAATAAAGGATATATAAAATGTTTGATCCAATTAGACTTATGAACATGTTAAAGAAGGCTACTGATTTTAAGCAAAAGATAGAAGGTGAGTTGAAAAATATGCAAACCACCGGATCCGCTGGTGGAGGAATAGTAAAAATACAGATGAATGGCGTTTTTGAGGTTGAAAAAGTGTTTATAGATCCGGATATATTTAATCAAAAAGATAATAAATTTCTAGAAGATCTTATTAAGTCGAGTGTGAATGATTCAACAAAAAAAGTAAAAGATACGTTAATTGATAAGATCAAAGATCTTGTAGGCAATTTAAATTTTTTAAAATAAATCATGATTTATGTTTTTTATAAAAAAAAATTTGAAATTTCTTTTTGAAAATTAGACCTGCTAATTAGATTGGATAATCGAGACTCTTTGTAATAAATCCTTTCTGAGGTTTTTGCAAATCCTGTGGCAATAACTGTAATTCTAACTTCGTCGTTTAGAGAATTATCTATGACGTATCCGAAAATAATATTAGCATCTTCATGTGCTGCATTTGTAATTAGCTCAATTGCAGCGCTAACTTCATGGAGTGTTAAAGTTTCGTCACCACTGACATTAACTAAAACTCGTTTCGCACCGTTCATAGATATATCTTCCAATAATGGGCTTACTAGAACTTGTTTAGCGGCCTCTACAGCTCTATTGCATCCTTTTCCATAGCCTATACCCATTAAAGCTATTCCCTTGTTTTTCATTATGGTTGTTGCGTCGGCAAAGTCTACATTGATTATTCCTTGCTGTGTAATAATATCACTAATACTCTTGACTGCATTCAGTAAAACTTGATCGGCTATCTTAAATGCATCGAGAATTGTTGTCTTTCTTGTGGTTAATTGCAAAAGTTTATTATTTGGTACAATGATTAATGTATCAACAATATTTTTCAAGTTATTGATTCCATACTCAGCGATTTTTTGACGTCCTTTTCCTTCAAATGAAAATGGTTTTGTTACTATCCCGACCGTTAGGGCACCCATTCTTTTAGCAATATCTGCAATGATTGGTGATGCCCCAGTTCCCGTACCTCCACCCATTCCAGCTGCAATAAAAAGCATATCTACGTTTTGGAAATGTTTCTCTACTATATCTATACTTTCTTTTGCTGAATTAAGCCCGACTTCTGGATTTGCACCTGCACCTAATCCTTTTGTCAAGTTCTCCCCGAGGATTATTTTAGTAGGGGCTTGATTTAATAGTAAAACTTGTTTATCCGTATTTGCAGCAATGAATTCAACGCCCTTCACTCCATAATTGATCATATTGTTGATTGCGTTTCCTCCCCCTCCACCAACACCTATGACCTTTATGCAAGCTTTAACTTTTTTTAATTTTTGGGTATTCATAAATAAAACCTTGTTGACATACTATAAAATATCCCATTAATGATGCCATAGTGTTTGTATAAAAGCAATTCTATTTGGTGAAATATTGTATAGGATAATATTAATCTTGGCATCGAATTACTTTGATTAAAATTACCAATATTTATATGGTATTTTTATTACAATTGATTTATAAATAAAACTATATCGACTTCATATGTTTGTAGATTTATCTAGCTTAATAATAAGTATTATCTGTTATAACTTGATTTATGTAATATGATTATGTGTATCAAAACTACTTTTGAAATGGGAAAAAATATGACGAGCATTACTAATTTACTTTATAACAACGAAATCAAAGATATCAAAACACGTCACAATTTTAGAGTAGGTGATATGATTTGTGTACATTTACAGATTAAAGAAGGCGTCAAAGAAAGAATTCAGCTTTTCGAAGGACTCTGTATAGCGAAAAGTGGCACAGGCCTGAGTGAAACATTTACTGTCAGAAGAGCAAACATGAAAGGGAGAATTGAAAGGATTTTTCCTATCTTTATGCCGTCGATTAAAAATATTGTAGTTCGTCAGTCAAATAAGGTAAGAAGAGCGAAATTATACTATTTAAGATACCTATCTGGCAAAAAAGCTAGACTCAAAAAAATATAAGACTCAAAAGACATGAGCAATAATATTTACTTTTACGTTCTTAATACGCCTATAGGGAATTTAAAAGACATTTCCTTCCGGTTTGTAAACATAATGTATCATATGGATGTAATCTTAACTGAAAATAAGATGAATATCCTGAAAATATTCAAGCATTTAGGTATAGAAGCCGCTTCCAAAATTGTTATATCCATTAGGAGCTTCAAGCACAAAAATATTATAAATAAGATTAAAAGATATCTATATCAAGGATTTTATGTCGCCTTATGCTCCGACGCCGGAATGCCTGTAATAAATGACCCCGGGAACTGCCTTATAAATGATATTAGGTTAGATAACACTCTTCCAATGGAAATCGTCCAAGGACCTAGTTCACTGATAACATCGATTATTTCAAGTGGTCTTATATGTAATAGGTTTGTATTTGCGGGCTTTTTGCCTGACCAAAATAACAAGAGAATGTTTATAATTAGAAATGCATTTGCAAGCGGAATGGCTCTAGTCGTTTATGATACGCCGAATAATATTAATCGAACGTTAAGTGATATCCGTATACATTACGGATTCTCAAGAGTTGTAATCGCAAGAGAATTAACTAAAATTTATGAAACATTTCATTATGGAATTCTAGGAAAGTTTATACATCCTCACTTATTTTATAAGGGTGAGATGGTCATACTCGTGGAACATTCGATCTCACTAAGATCCTTGTAAAGGATATATGTCTTATAAAATTATTTTAACTAAATATTTCCTTAGTGCTTTTCACGTAACTCCATTATTTTATAAAAATCGCTTTACTCGTGTTTCCGATAATGATTTCATTAAGAACATAAATAAACTGATACTGTTTAATATAAAAGTTGATAAAATCAGGGGCATTAGAGAGATTGCAACTGTAAAACGTCCCCTCCCCTTTGGTTTAGTGTATCAAGATAACAATCTGGCAATTATTAATAAGAAGTCTGCTATTCCTATTTATCTAAATACATACAAAAATTGTCTAACGATTTGTGACTATATTAATATTATTACCCTAAATAAGAAGATATCCGGTAACAAATATTACAGTGGTTTAATTCATCGGATAGATAAACTGTCAACTGGAATAGTTATGCAGGCCAAGAATATTACGATTTTCAAGCAATTTAAGCTAAAATTTGAAAAAAAGTTTGTTTTCAAATACTATCAAATATTGTGCTTTGGTAAAACAAAAGAACATTTTAGTCTTACTACATATCATAATAGAGAAGTTAATCGACGTACAAGATATTCTTCTAAAGTTAATAAAAGCTCCAACCTTAATCGGATTGCTTATTCGAAGTATCAAATTATAAATACATCGAATGAAATCTCTCGTCTACATGTGAATATAGTTACAGGAAGAACACATCAGATACGAGTTCAAATGTCCGAGATAGGGAAACCGATAGTGGGCGATTCCTTATACTCCAAAAAATCTTTATCAATGAAAGTATATAAAACTAATATGCAAATTTTCAAAGTAGTGTCTGCGAAACGTACAATTTTCTTACATTCAGAAAGAATAACTTTTTTACATCCCTTAAAAAATAAAAAAATCTTGTTTTATTGTAAACCTCCAGATGTTTTCAATAAATTTTATTTGTAGGTTATTTTAAAAGAGTTTTTTCATATACTTTTGCCGACGTGATCGTGTACTCATTCTAGTTGTTAGATCATTAATGAATTTCATTACCGCCGCTCCTTATCCATAACTAAACATCCAATATATCTCATGTAATCAGATTCTGAACCATTAAACTTACTAGTATCTAGATCGTTAATCATCTTGTTTAGAGCATCAATACTTGATTTTTCCATTATAGCGGGTAGCGCCTTAAGTCTGGGCTTTCCACGCATTCGGAGACATTCAGCATGATCCCTTTTTATTTGATCTATCATTACCAATCTAGCTCGAGACTTAAATTTACGATTTTATTAGCGGCGGCTTTTCTTGTTTTATTTCTGCGCGAATCTTTGCAATTTCAGAATCCCTCAGTTTAAAAAGTTCTAATTTTATAACATTTCTTTTTCTTAGTTAATCAATTTCAACTTTTTTTAGATCTATTGAAATTTGCACCCACTTTTTTAGTTGTTTGTCTGCCAACCGTTCGAATTTTTCGAAATCTTTTAATATTTTATTATAATCTTTTCTTCTCATAAGAACTCCGTCTAGTATATTGTGAGAAAAATTAGCTGCATTTACATTGATAAATTACTTTAGTAAACTTCATACATTTATAATAAAGGCTCGTCGACCTCTTTCTCCCTTGGTTTTTTGATAGGAAACCCAAAATCGTCCACTTCAATTTTATCCAAATTCTCGTCGTAAAGAATTTCTGGTTTCTCTTTAGGCCTCCCATACCGAAACTTTCTCTTGGACATTCTGTAACGTATGACTATCTCGTCTAGCCTGTCTATTATGTTATTCTGATGGCCCCAATAACATAGCAGTGTAAATACAATCACTTTATTTTGTGTCGATAATATCGTGCTAACATGTGAATTAATTGTTTTGTTCGATACAATCACTTTATTTTGTGTCGATAATATCGTGCTAACATGTGAATTAATTGTTTTGTTCGGCATTAGTCTTCTAGCGACATCGTTGTCTACGTTGGAAGCTAATCTCTGAGGTTTGTCTAAAGTCATAGTTTTATTTAAACCCGTTGCGAAAACTGAGTTTAGAGTAAAAAATATTAAAATTATACCTGCTATTATTGAGCTACGTATTTTATCCATACTTCCTCCATTTTTTTCGCTATTTCGATTATAAGTATCTCTTTCTAATGCTAATGATACTTTTTCCAACTGGCTTCTATCTTATAAGCAAAGAAATTATAAGATTTAAAATAAGTTTTATAGGCTCCTTTTTGTTTCTATTTTTTTTTCCTTATTATAATGATACAATTAAATTTTATATAAGTATATAATTATAATTAAATTTTCTCACAATACAAAATTTATAGAAAAAAATGGTTTTAATACTTACATCCTCTTCATTAAAAAAAAATATATACTAGAACATGTTGGTTTTTGTATACTGATTAATAATCCAAAGATCAAGAAGTTAATTAATAATAGTAAATGCAAGAAAAATATATTGTCCGATGTATCTTGGGCTAAAGCTCATTACATTGCGAATATTTATTATCAAAAATTCAATAAAATTCATTATTCTATATTAAGTACGGACTCTATACTGGTATGTAATAAGAAAATTATTAATGAAAAGATCATTACTCACTATGTCAACAGCAAAGTTTGGTATGAAAATTTTAATAGTTATAATATTTACGAGAATGACGCTGTTTTAATTAAACATGTAAATGGAAGTTACTTAAACTTAATGGGGATTCCAATTAAAGATATAATAACATCGTTGAACAATATTGGTTATTTAAAATTATTTAGATACTATAAGGACGATCTAGCTCTACAACAAGATACTTGGAGGTTTCTTTTCCTTTAGGAGATTTTTTTCTCTTAGCTGTCTCTTTGACTTCGGTAAATCTTTGCGTTTGTTGATGGAAATCTAAATCTATCGTTGTATCGCGAGAGTCATATCTCGTTTTCAGATTCAGTATATTTAAAATTTTTATTCCAAATAAATTTTTTAAATAATGGATCTGAATATCAATGAATAGATTCTTTATTTATATACTCCGCTTGAAAATTTATGTTTGATATATCTTCTTCGGAGATCAAACCAATGAAGCGTTTAATAATTCTAGATTTGTGGAATAACAAAAAGGTAGGTATTGACTTTATTCGGTATTCTCTTGCGAGTATACTATTTGTATCAACATTCATTTTGTATATTTTTATTTTTAAAAAAAATTTTTGTGATATTTTTTTTAATGATGGGTACACTGAGCGGCACGGAGCACACCATTCAGCCCAAAAATATATTAACACAAGTTTATTAATGTCAGCAATAGATTTCTTCAATGCGTCGTTAGTAATTAGTGGTACGATATTATTCATAGATATTCCTTAAGTGATTCTTATATAATTTTTATAAACAAAGTTATAAAAAAGACAAGATAACAAATTACTGCACTATGATGAAAATCGAAAAATACCCTTGCTATATTGCATAAGGATAATACTACCAACATAGGATACAAAGTAAATAAGATAGGTTTTAGGACTACAACTAGACCTGTGAAGCCTAATTGCCCCATTATTAGTGATGTAGAGATTGTTGCTGTTAATACGAGTATATATGAAATTTTATTGAAAAAAATTTCTTTTCTGATGAATTCAGAAAATATTACGACTAATGTTATAGCAGTCGTTAAGCATGCCAATGATACAATAAGATTTGCTAATATGCTTGCATTTTGTCCTAAAAAATATGTTGCTATAATCCCTAACTGCTTAGATAATTCAACTTCTCTTAGTATTACGAGATCATGTGAGGCGATGAAGCTCATTCCGTAATAAATGGTTGAAAGAAGGCACATTGCTATTAAACTAGAGACCACACTCCATTTCAAAATATTAACGGGTGTCAAATTTTCCTCGGATCCAATATAATCTTTCAAGCTTGGAAATACTATAATCGAGAAAAAAAATGATGCAAATAAATCCATTGTATTTAAACCTTCTTGGAGGCCAACAATTAAAGCGCAATATTTATCACTATACTGAGAAACACTATAGCTCATATTATATGTATTGGTTGTCCCAACAATTAATATTATAATTAACGATATAAGTAATATAGGTGTAAGAAATTTGCCTATTAAATCAACAATGTAACTTTTTTTATATGAAAAAAAAAAGATTATGACGCTTCCAAGTATTCCAAACTCTAAGGATGACATATCTTTTATGTATAAGTTAAACGTTGTATACGATAGCGCTAAGCACCTTGGTGTAGCTCCAAATGGACCTATTAAGCCCATAATAAGAATAGACAAGATAAAACCAACACGTTTTCCAAGGAGTCCAAAAAATGTTTGATAATCACCTTTGATTATTAATAGCGAAATGAGTCCGATAAAAGGAATTAATATTGAGGTTATAAGCATTCCGATGATTGCAAAATTATTATGATATCCAGAAGCACGCCCCATATTAATTGGAAAGGCAATATTTCCTGCTCCAAAATACATAGCAAAAATCGCTAAACCGATGATAATAGGCTTTATTATTTTTTCTGATTGGGTCATGCTTTTTATTTCCTAGTATTTGTAAATTTACTAATTTTATGATATTATAATTTAATAATTTTTTAAATTTTATTATAGTTAAAATAATAGTACAAATATATAATTATTTTTTATACAATCAATTTTTTATGATTACGCTAGTTAACAATTGTAATGATCGTTTCAAGTTAGTCGAGATAAGTAAATGCAGTATTACTCAAAGAACTTTAAATTGTAAAATTAACAGAAATTTTAATTGCATTGCGAATACAAATAGAATACTGGTCACATTTAATACTCTTATAAAGTCCATGAACCTTATTGTTTTAATAATATCACCTATACACTATTCGTCAGCTTTAAATAGGATTTCCTTTTTTAAAGCATCAGAGTCCTGCTATATCAAATTTATATATGCTAGAAATAGCTATTCTCTACTATATTCAAAAATTAATCGCAGATGTTTTAGGATTTCATTTACTAAATGCAACTCGAATAATTTTTATTGCATTTTTTATAAAAAGTCTTTGTGTCAAAATATTTATATTTTCAAATATAAATACATGAAAAAAAATACATTGAACCGAGTTCAAAAAATGTTTTCGCTGTCACTAGATTTCGGGATTACTCATGGATCTTTATTCCTCAAGAATCCTAATAAATACGGTACATTAAAATATTTCAACAACTATTTAATATTTGAAAAATATATTTGATCACATTCTTAAGGGTATTAGTATAAAAAATGTGCATGCTAATGTTAAACGCATTAGAGGAAAGTCTGGACATTACAAAAACAATAGTGTTGGTAAAATACCATTCAAAGTAATTTGAAGGCAAGCGCTAAAGTTTTTATATGATGAAACTTAAAAATTGGTAACAATTTTAAAACAGCAGTCGAACCCACTTAATGTAAAATAGGTATCTTTTTTTTAGAGTCTTAATGAATAAAATAATGTTGCAATAAAATATACTTAATTATATTTAAAGATAGATATGCACCTCATTTAAAGATGAACAAAATCCAGCTTATTTTTTACTAATACCTTTCATGATTTAATTCATTAAATCGTTTAATTATGAGGAATGTTAGTAGCACCCATACAACCTGAAACATTATTAAAGATATCAGAATCAATTGTTCTAAATTTAAATTTGCCAATACCATAACGAGTAGAGATGTAAATGCCTGGGACGACCTGAATCCAAACATATCAATAAAACTCTTCCCATGTATAATTTCTTCTTTATCTAAAGGTATATATAATAATTCTTTAGCACCTCGAAATAGTGAATAACATGCTACTTTCGAGAAAATTCTTAAGACTACGATATTAGTCATACTTGGATTTAGACTAAAAGATATGATTAAAATAGATAGTGTAATTGGTATTGTAATTAAGATACCGCTAATCCCAATCTTCTTAATCATATTAGGCGTTAATATCAAAATGAATAGCGTTAATATGTTGATAAGTGCTTGTATCATTCCACTGATATCTGTACGCTGATCTAATTCTGGATATGCCATTTTAAGTGTAAAATTATATTTATATTCTATAACAGTTGTCGACAATTGTAAAATACACATCAAAAGGGCTAAGGGGACTAAATATTTGCTGTTCCACACAACTTTGATGCTGCTTAGAAAATTGCCTTCACTTATTTGTCGAGTTCTTTTATGTTTAAATAGGAAGTTAATTTTTAAGGCTATACTTGAGCATATAAGTAAACTAGGAAATACAATAAATAATGCGTTATAAGTCCCCCATATACTTGCCATACGTCCAATCAATAAATCCCCACCTGTTGCACCTAAGGTACCTATAATGGAAAATAAGCGATACTTCATAGATGCTACTTGACTATCAAATGTCAACGCCCAAAAACTCCAGAATAGCTCGACAAGGACAATAATATATGTTTCCTTCCAAATATAGAGTAAAAATATGAATACTTTAGGATTGAAATCATATAGTAGAAACAAAAATATAAATACAACACCACTAAATAATGAAAATGTATAATATAATTTCATTAACGAGTATCTATAACTTAGGTTGTTGTATATAATAACTACAAAAAAGGTAGTAATTCCTGTAGTAATCCAAGCATATGGAAATATTACAGACAGCGACTCATTTACAAATTCTTCTAAAAGCAAAGATGTAATCGATACTCGTGCGACTGAATAGGAAAACATTAGAATAAAACAAAGACTTGTTAAAGTTATTGTACTAATGTCTTCGATTAATAATTTTTTTTTCATTTCATTAGTTTTCATTTTACAGATATAAAATAGATTAGACTCATTTTAAATGATACAATAGTATTTTAATCTTATAATAATGTAATACTTTATATAATGAAACAATAAAATTAAGTTTCTAATCGTAAATTGCCTATATTGTTTTCTAAAAATATTACATGGAAAATTACGAATATTCTAATTATTATTCAACCTTTCCCGTAAAACATCGAAATATATAATGATAATGATTTTCACTATCCATCATACATTCTAATAATAGTCAAATAGACTTTTATTTATTTTGAGCGCTATATATAATGATAGTTTAATAATATAAATTTAATTCCAAAATAATTCTGATTAATAAGAGAGATCTACAATGTTAATTCCTATAATTTCATTATTTTTTTCTACGCTTGTCTTGTTTATAACTAGTTTTTATATTGGAATACTTTACTCCATACCACCTTCCCTAATCACCTTTGCACTAACTTACTGGATTGTTTATCGTAAAATTTCATCATTATTACAAGAAAAATTTGAGACTATACAAAAAATTGCTTCGAAGCAAGATTACGATAGCGCAATATCATTGCTTCAAGAAATTAGCACGCATTATAAATTATGGTACTTCTCCTTAAATAAAATCATAAACGGGCAAATAGGCTCCATTTACTATTCTCAACGAAAATTCAAACAGGCTAAAAAATATTTACAGGATTCTTATAATAAAGTGTGGGTATCTTTAGCTATGCTTGCAACAGTCAAGTATATTAATAAAGATTTCTTAGGGATGAACCTAACATTTAGGGAAGTTGCAAATTCAAATCCTGAAAATGGTTTCATTTGGAGTTTATGGGCTTACTGTAAATACTCCACACATGATGTAAAGGGAGCTCTGGATATTCTTGTCGAAGGTGATGAAAAATCAAAAGGTTCCGATAAAGTATTACAAAGTAATATATTAAATCTTAAAAATGGTAAAAAGTTAAAGATGAAACCGTATGGAGAACAGTGGTATCAATTTCAACTAGAATTGCCTAATCATTTTAAAAACAATAAAAGAATTAGAGTAATAAAGAAATAATTTTATGATAAACAGTAAGAAGCACGTCACGTATTTAATTAGTAAAATAATTGCAAAAACAAAGCTAATTGAAAACTCTTATATTAATTTTCATTTGGTCAACAAAATCAATCTACGAATTAAATGTATTGATGCCTCTAAAAACAATTACTTAAAAAAAAAAAATTCTACAAGAGAATTGTCAAAAAAAACAAAAGTTTTAATTACATTCATTAATTGTCTTAAAAAAAAAATTATTTATTTTATAGAATTAGTAGGAATATTAAACAAGTATGATGTTGACTGCCGGGTGATCAGAAATGATTTACTAGATATACAAGTTTCATTGAATTATATCATAACCCAATGCATTCTCGATAAAAAAGTTGAGCATCACAATGCAATTCTTACAATAAATGCTGGACAAGGTGGAGTTGATTCGCAAGATTTTTCACATATTTTACTAAAGATGTACCGGTATTACCTCGAGAAATGCAAATTTAAAATTGAAATTCTAGATGTTCAATACGGCGAAGAGATAGGCATAAAAAGTATCACGATAAACGTTATTGGTAAATACGCTTATGGTTATTTAATATCTGAAATTGGAGTACATCGGTTAGTGAGAATATCACCTTTTGATACCAACACGAGAAGACACACGTCTTTTTGTTCAGTCTGGATAACGCCTGCAATAAAGCTCGCTGAAAGTATATGCTTTGATAGCAAAGATTTAAGAATCGATACTTTTAGGGCTCGGGGGGCGGGAGGACAACATGTGAATAAGACAGAATCAGCTGTAAGAATTATACATATTCCAACAAAAATTACAGCTGTATGTCAATCGGAAAGAAGTCAGGCAAAGAATAAAATTATTGCGTTGAAATCGTTAAAATATAAGTTGTATGTATTTAATTATGAAAAAAATGTCATGGACAAAGATTTACATGAAAAAATAAAACAAAAGGCTTCTTTTGGTTCACAAATTAGAAACTATATACTATTTCCTTATAAATCTATAAAGGATACACGAACAGCCACCGAAGTTTTGAACGTGAATAGTATATTAAGTGGAAATATAGACATATTTGTCATATCATTCTTGTTCTGGAAAAAAATATAGTATTAAAAGAATGAAGCAAATGCTTCATTCTTTTAAGATAATATTATTAACCTATAGTTTCATTATTTGCAGTCAAGGATTCAAATTTCTTACCTACGAATGAAGCTACAAAGATCCAAAGGACAACGATACAAAGGGAAGCCATTGTACCATATTTTAAAAGCGCTTCCGGTGATCCTACAAAAGCATTATTAACTGAAGAACCCAGTGCTTTCATAGATCTTGATCCAAACATATCAATCCAGCTTTTTGTTTTAAACTTAATATCTTTACTGGTAGGGATATACATAATCTCTTTAGCAGGGTTATTTAACGCGTATGTAAAACACTTAATTACGATAACTCCCCCGAAGAATACCCACATTGAAGCGTAGACATATACGACAAAGACTACACAACCAACGCATACTGGAAATAATACTATACAGAATGTTAAACCAAATCGTTTCATTATGTAAGATGTTCCCATTAGAGAGAAAAGTAATGTAGAAACATTACATCCCACTCCGAATGTACCCATAAATCCAGCGAAGCTGTTCGGATCTGTAAATGTTTGACGAGCGAGAACTTTCATCTGATAGTCTAAAATAGTTCCAACAAATTCATAGAACGTTGCGATACAAAAGATACCTGCAATATACTTATGTGAAAACAATAATCTTAAACCTTCTAGAATACCAGTTCTTTTAGGAGCTTCTCCATCAGGTGTTTCTTCTTGATCAAAACCTGTTAAATGATTCGGAACTGTATTAGAATAGTAATACATTAACCCTAACATACAAAAAATACCTATAGATCCAAAAATCATCAACGCTGGAACTCCGAAAATAGCAGCATTTGCAGCTAAAAGAGGGCCAGTTATTGATCCAAATTGAGCTCCAAAAACTATGAAAGGATAACCTTTCTTTGCGGACTCTGGGCTTGTCGCATTTGCAACAAGAGACCAAAACAGGGCGACCATTAAGGACCCAAAGCTTTCAATACCTAAGTAAGTAGCCCACCCGATAATTCTGTAAGGATCTTCAACAGTATTGCTTAAGCCAACACCTGGTCTATCCAATAAGTATCCAATCACTAGGAATAAACACCCATAAAATCCGCCAATATAATAGAATAAATGATTCTTTCTAAGCGTATCGACCAAACTTGAGTATAGTAATATCAATGGAACTAAAAAGAATAGTGAGGCTATTTTTGCGGTAGGTTGCCATTTGAGCCCAACTGTACTTGCAAGAACACTGTCTTTGACAGATCTAAGTAACCAGTACACACCGATTAAGAATAAAAAGGTTAAAGCTAATATAAAAAATTTTCTTGCTTCTTCTTCGTTCAAATTCATCATTTTGGCAAGCATTATAAAAATCCTTCATGATATTTTAAAATTAGATTAAATAAATACTTCAATAATATTTACTATTATGAAATAAGTTTATTTTTTTTACAATATAAAAGTATAAAGATGGGTTGGGTCGTCGGAGATTCGAACTCCGGACCAACGGATTAAAAGTCCGCTGCTCTACCAACTGAGCTAACGACCCCTTATAATATTGCTAGAACTAATGATAATCTAAGTGTAACAGTTATATATGCAAAAGTAAAATAAATTTATAAATTTTTGATAGATAAAATATTTACTTAGAATATTATATTATTTTTATATGTCACATTACCGTGGGAGGTAAAAAAATGTCCATTTGCATCTATTACAGTCTATGGGTATAATTCCTCCTTACGGAGGTATTGCGTTGTTTATTTAACAATGCGTTAAAGTAGTGTATATCGTGTTGTAAAAGATTGGACATCCTAATAACATTATACCCATAGACAATATAAATGCTCCGGATTGTAATATCACTAAGCTACTATTATTTTCGAATACATAAGTATTATCTGAACGATCAATATATATTTTCTTTATTATTCCTAAATAATAGTATAAAGAAACAGTTGAATTCAAAGCTGCGACGAGTACTAGCCAATTTAAGCCTTCTTCAGCAGCGATGCTAAATAAGAAAAACTTTCCGATAAAACCAGACAATGGCGGAATCCCAGCTAAACTGAAAAGTGCTATCAAAAAAAATACTGACATAATAGGGGATTTTTCAGATAAATTTTTATAGTCTAAAATATTCTCTACGTTAAATTTTTTCTTATAAAACATTATTACAAAAAATACTGATAAATTTGTAACCACATATATTAAAGTATAATAAAATACAGCGGCCATTCCAAGAGTACCTCCTTTAATAAAACCCATCAGTATATATCCAGCTTGCGATATTGAACTGAAAGCCATAATTCTTTTTATATTATTTTGTGTTATGGCTAAAACATTTCCTAGAGTCATACTAATGCTAGACATAATAGCAATAAACATAGTAGATTTATGCACGATATGGTTTCCCAATATTCTATAGAAAATGATCCATATTAGTGCAATGCCAACTACTTTTGAAAAGACTGATAAGTATGCCGTGATTGTTATTGAAGAGCCATAATAAACATCAGAAATCCACATGTGGAAAGGGACTATACCCATTTTAAAGCAAATGTTTATTAATAGGAGTATTGCAATAAAATATACGGTGATATTATTAAATAAACGATAGTAAATAGTATAGAAATCTGTCGATCCTGTTAATCCGTATAAATAGCTTAATGCTAACAATAAAAAGACTGATGAAAACATCCCCACAAGTAGATATTTTATGCTAGACTCAGCGGACCAAGAATTTTCTTTCCACGAAATCAACAAGTAAATAGGAATTATCGTCATTTCTAGTGATACGTAAAACGTCACCATATCACTTGAGGACACCAAGAATAGTGCGCCTACAAGTGTGGTCAATAAAAGCATGCAGAATTCACCATATCTGGTGTCTTGTTTTGTATTTATAATATTATTGAAATCATCAAATGACATGCAAAGGATAAATAGTACTATAAATAGAAACAATATTTTAAACATTACTCCTTCACCGTTGAGGCAAAACCTACCTTCAAGAAAACAATGATTTATATTAGCAATGTTTTTCAAATTATATATTGATGTTAATAATGAAATAAATACCGATATTATACTCAAAGTAAATGGAATAATAAAATTATCTTTTTTAAATGAAATTATTTCAATCACTATTAATAAAACGATAGTTAGAATAGTGATTATTTCTGGGATAATTTGAGTTGTCATATAGTTTTAACCTATAATAAATGGGAACGATAGATGATTCTATTAAATTAATAAGAAGCAATGATAGTATTCCCACAGCAAAAAGTGAAATCACTAAAATAGTTAATAATTTGTTAAATATAATCTGTTGATTATTGGGGCAATAGATGATTCTATTAAGTTAATAAAAAACAATGGCAATATTCCCACAGCAAAAAGTGAAATCACTAAAATAGTTAAAGTAATTTGTTCGTATATCTCTGCGTCTTTAAGTAGATAAAAGTTTTCATTCTCCACTTCACCCATAAAAATCTGACAAATCCCTCTTAACACATAAACTGCTGTTACAACAATTGATGCTACCGCAAGAGTGACACAAATGCTAGTAACTTGTCCGTTTGCCCAAGGATTACCTAAGAACCCACCTACAAATACATGTGTTTCAGCTATAAATCCTGATAAGCTCGGCAGACCTAAAGATGCAAAACCCGCAATGAAGAAAAATACTGAAATTTTAGGAAGAATTTTACTTAGACCTTGCATATCGTTGATAACTCTCGTTTTAGTTCTTTTATATACAAATCCTATTAACGAGAAAAAAAGTGCAGTCATTATTCCATGACTAAACATTTGTAATACTGCACCTTTAAGTCCTACAAAATTCAGGCATGAAATTCCAAATAACACAAATCCACAATGACTGACTGAAGAATATGCTGTAATATATTTTAGGTCTTTTTGAGTAAGTGCGCCTAAACTTCCATATATAATATTTATGGTAGATAAGATCATGAAGAACAGGCTCCAGGTCCTTGCGCCAGCGGGTAATAAGAATACGCATATCCTAATGATCCCATAACCACCTAGTTTCATTAAGACTCCGGCATGAAGCATTGACACTGACGTAGGTGCTGAAGCATGTCCATCTGGAGACCATGTATGAAAAGGGTACATCGCTCCAAGAACACCAAATCCAATAAATAGCACTGGAAACATTAAATTTTGGAACTCATCACAAAATTTAACACTTGAGAGCTCTAAAAGGTCAAATGTTTTTAGAGGGGATTGGTGATAAATAGCAAGTATACCTACAAGTATCAGGCCAGAACTTGCCATTAACATCATTGTTAATTTCATTGCGGAGTATTCTTTTTGTCCAGTGCCCCATATACCTATTAACAGATACATTGGAAGAACAGCTAACTCATAAAATACGAAAAAAGTAAATATATCGAAACTTATAAATACTCCATACACTCCTGCAACTAAAACAAATAATAATGCAAAAAATTCTTTAACCCGAAAGTTTAGATCCCAACTTGCGAGTACCCCCGTGAAAATTACTATGGATGTCATTAATATCATTAACGTTGACAATCCATCTACGCCTACGAAATAACTAATATTCAAAGTAGGAAACCAATTAAATCTATATTGAAAACTTAAATTAAAGCAAATGCTACCGTTATCAAACATATAAGAAATTTGATAATATTTTATGAAAACATATATAGAGTAAACTAATAGCAGAAAAGAGCCGAAAAGAGAGACATATTTCACTTTATGTTGCGAGGGCGCTATTAGTATAAGAAAAGTTGTTGCTAGGGGTATAATAACAAATAAATTTATGTTCATTTACAATTTTACTCAGCTAATCTGTAATAGCGTATATTATAATTGCTTACAGCAAATAAAATATTACACTAATGTTGTAAAAAAAGAAATAAAACCAACCATAAACCATAACGTGTAAGTCTGTAATTGGCTTGTGTGTAAAAAAAGTATTGAGTCTCCCATACGACATGTAATAACTCCAACAAGATCTACGGAACCATCTACAATTTTTTTATCAAACAATGCAATACATCTTGAAATAATATTAAACATTATTTGTTTGGCCCAGAATACGTAGATTAGATCTATATAAAGTCTATTCATTAAACTTTTTTGAATTAGTTGGACAACACTATTTTGTGAAGTGTATTTAAAAAATTCTTTATACTTAAATAAGTAGATATACATAGATATAAGTAAACCTGATGAGCTAACAAAAATTGAATAAAGCATAATAGTGTAGTTATCATCATGATGTCCGGTGTCAGTTATTAAAAAGCTGTCGACTCTAATAAAACCTGCAAAAATTGACAATAATGAAAGTACAACCATCGGAAAATACATATACGTTGAAATAGCTTTATTTGGAGCAGTATTTACGACATTTTTTTCTTTATCTGTCATCATGAATACGACAAAGAAAAGCCTGAACATATAAAAAGATGTTAACAGAGCAGTGCACACGCATATCAAGAATATAAAATTATTTCCTGTGTTCAATACAGCTAAAAATATATGATCTTTAGAGTAAAAACCAGCAAAAGGAGGAATTCCTGAAATGGCTAATGTTGCAATTAAATACAAGTATTTCATTAAACTTTTTTTATTTAACACGTTACTATCCATATGCCAAATATTATTAGTTCCAGATATGTTTATTATTGCGCCTGCGCCTAAAAATAAAAGGGCTTTGAAAAAAGCATGAGTAAATAAGTGAAACATACATGCGGAATAGCCAATAAAGTTATCTTGCGATGTTGTTCCTAAGGCTAACATCATGTAACCTAGCTGGCTTATTGTTGAAAAAGCCAGTATTTTTTTAATCTCATTTTGAACGCAAGCGATTATGGCCCCCATCAAACTTGTTATTGTACCGATATACATAATGAAATTCATCAATGAGTCAGAGATTACGAATATATTTATTAGGCGTCCAATGATAAATAAGCCCGCGACGACCATTGTAGCAGCATGTATTAAGGCAGATACAGGTGTCGGGCCTTCCATGGCATCTGGTAACAAAACATGTAAAGGGAACATCGCGCTTTTTCCAA
>Ga0115007_10000710_pt1 | contig 21990 bp, 11 predicted proteins | sample ArcOceMetagenome_2_FD_87166 | JGI IMG/M metagenome (GOLD analysis project Ga0115007, IMG submission 87166) | Marine eukaryotic phytoplankton communities from Arctic Ocean - Arctic Ocean ARC135M Metagenome | ecosystem: Environmental > Aquatic > Marine > Oceanic | place: Arctic Ocean | collected...
GGCTTGATGAAAGCCGTCGACAAATTCGAATATCGTCGTGGTTATAAGTTCTCGACTTACGCCACATGGTGGATTCGTCAGGCGATCACTCGCTCTATTGCCGACCAAGCGCGGACTATTCGTATCCCTGTACACATGATTGAAACGATCAATAAATTGAATCGTATTTCACGTCAAATGCTACAAGAAATGGGACGCGAAGCACTTCCAGAAGAGCTCGCTGAGCGAATGGAAATGCCGGAAGATAAAATCCGCAAAGTATTGAAGATCGCCAAAGAACCTATTTCGATGGAAACACCGATTGGTGATGACGAAGACTCAAGCTTAGGCGATTTTATCGAAGACGGGAATCACACATCCCCCGTTGATTCCGCCACGGGTGAAGGCTTACGCGAAGCAACGCGCGAAGTACTGGCCGGCCTTACCGGTCGCGAAGCCAAAGTACTCCGTATGCGATTTGGTATTGATATGAATACAGATCACACACTTGAAGAAGTGGGCAAACAATTTGATGTTACCCGTGAGCGTATTCGTCAGATCGAAGCAAAAGCATTGCGTAAACTCCGTCATCCAAGCCGTTCAGACCATCTTCGCAGCTTCCTCGACGAATAAATTTTTTAGTAACAATATCAAGCTATTGCGTCAATGATACTAAGTCGGTATTATTGGCGCCTCTTTTAGGGCCTATAGCTCAGTTGGTTAGAGCGCCGGACTCATAATCCGTCGGTCCCAGGTTCAAGTCCTGGTGGGCCCACCAATTTTAAAATGTATTTTTTCTCCATTAATACATCTATCACCACTCTCCTAGGTCGCAACTAACTCCTTCATTAGTCGGATTTTTTTAGAAAAAAAACCTCCTTTTCACATTGATATTACGTACAATGGCGTGAGATTCAGTCCACCCGGAGCCAGAGTTTTTAAGTTATGGATAAACGTGTTGTTATCATAGGCACCTCCTTTCGTTTTCCAGGTACTACGCCTCAGTCATTTTGGCATGATTTACTGGCTAATAAAGATCTAGTAAGCCACGTTGAAGAAGGCCGCTGGTCATTTGACGCGTACACTCACCCGGATAAAAAACACCCTGGCACCAGCTATACTTTTGCAGCAGGATCTGTGGGCGATGTTTCTGGATTCGATGCTAGCTTTTTTGGTATATCCCCTCGCGAAGCATCCCTTATGGATCCACAGCAGCGTATGCTGCTAGAAATGTCATGGGAAGCAATCGAACATGCAGGTAAGGCACCTTCATCGTTAAAAGGCAGCCAATGCGGCGTATATATTGGCATTGCCAGTGCTGACTATGCTTATCGCTTTACCGAAGACATTTCAATCGTTGATTCATCTGTAGCAACCGGTAACACAGCCAGCATTGCCGCTAACCGCATTTCTTATTTATTTGATTTTCACGGCCCTAGCATTGCAATGGACACGGCATGTTCATCATCATTAGTCGCGTTTCACCAAGCATGCCAAGCCATTCGCTCCGGTGAGATCGAAGAAGCGCTCGCCGGTGGTGTCAGCTTACACCTTCACCCATACGGATTTATCGCCTTTTCTAAAGCGACCATGCTGTCACGCAAGGGACGATGCCAAGTGTTTGATGCCGATGGCGATGGCTATGTCCGTTCTGAAGGCGGTGGTATTTTTTATTTAAAAGATTATGATTCAGCCATTCGTGATGGTGATCGTATTCTAGGCGTAGTCGCTGGTTCAGGCGTTAATACAGATGGGTATAAATCAGGATTAACCGTCCCTAACCCAGCTGCTCAAATCGAGCTAATGACTAATACCTACAAGAAAGCTGGTCTAACCCCCGATGATCTTGATTATTTAGAAGCGCATGGCACAGGCACGTCTGTTGGCGACCCGATCGAGACGCGTGCTATTGGACTCGCACTGGGCCAAAAGCGCACAAAGCCTTTACCGATCGGCTCGGTTAAAAGCAACATGGGGCACTTAGAAGCAGCCTCTGGCGTTGCTGGATTAGCCAAAGCTTTGTATTCGGTTTATCACCGTGAAGTCCCTGCCACTATTAGTATGAAAACACCTAACCCCAATATTCATTTCAAGGAATGGAACATTGAGGTTGTCAGTGAAAACTTACTGTTAGATAGCATAAAGCCGCTGACTGTGGGTCTTAACTCATTTGGTTTTGGCGGAGCAAACGCACACGTTATTCTACAATCACCACCGAAAAGCATGGCTTCAACAATAAGCCATAGCTACGAAGATCAGACGAATAAACCTCTTCCTCTTGTGATTAGCGCTCGTGATGCTAACGCGTTACTCACTTGCTTACATGATGCTACAGCTCTACTCAGCGAAGCGAAACACTCGTATTATGATATCGCTTACAATTATCTATACCGTCGTGAACGCCATGGTTTAGCGCATGTTATCTGGAGCCAGAGTTCCGCTGACGCTATCGAGAAAATTAACGCTTTAATTGCCGACGATACAGCTCCTATCTATCTCGATAAACCGCAATCACCTGTCGCATTTGTCTATTCAGGTAATGGCTGCCAATGGGAAACTATGGGCAAGGCCTTACTGCAGAACTCATCGGTTTTTAAAGACGCCGTGAGCAAAGTCGATGCTCTGTTTGAGCCGCTTGCTGGTTTTTCATTGATCGCCGAACTTTCAGGGGACAATGGCACCGGACGTTTTGATAAAACAGAAATCGCGCAACCTGCACTTTTTGCACTTCAAGTGGGCATCACAGAGCTATTACGTGCTTACCATATTGAGCCGGCAGCGGTCGCAGGCCACAGTGTCGGCGAAGTAGCAGCTGCTTACTTCAGTGGCTCTTTATCACTTGAAAACGCTGTACACGTCATTTATTACCGCAGCCTATACCAAGGACAAACGGCAGGCTTTGGCGAAATGAATGCAGTCGGCATGAGCGAAGGTGAAATCCGTCAGCTAATAGCCAAAGAACAGTGCAACAACGTAGAAATAGCAGGCATAAACAGCGTAAAAGGGATCTCCCTAGCAGGCGATCCGGCACAATTGACTCGGCTAGAGACTATTTTTGCCGAACAAGGTACGTTTTACCGACGCTTGAACTTAAACTATGCGTTTCATAGTTCCGCTATGGATTCCGTGGAAGCGCCCGTTAAAGAAAGCCTTGCGCACTTAACGCCGCAGCAAACGCGTATCCCCTACTACTCGACTGTAACAGGAAGCATTAGTGACGGAACGGACTTAGGTGCGGCTTACTGGTGGGACAATATCCGCAAGCCCGTACAGTTCAAAAATGCCATTGATCAAATCATCTCCGATGGTATTACACAGTTTATCGAAATAGGTGCCCACCCTGTTTTAAAAAGCTATCTAAATGATGAACTGAAAGCAGCAGACCAAGCAGGCACCGTTCTAAACACCCTAACCCGTCGCAATGCGACCGAAGACGCCGTCATAAAAACGGCGTCTCAAACACTACTGACACTCCCGGCTTTACCTGAACAACTATTTCCAGTAGCCGGTCAGTTTATTGAGCTTGATGCCTACCCATGGCAACGCGAATCACTCTGGCACCCTGAAACACAAGAATCGCTAGGCTTATTAAACCGCCAAAAAGAACATAACTTGCTGGGCTATCCGGTTAAACAGATAGAAAACACATGGGAAAACACACTCGATACTCAAGCCTACCCTTGGCTCGGTGACCATAAAGTGGGAGAAAACGTTGTATTCCCAGGTACCGCTTATGTCGAGCTATTACTCGCCGCCGTGCAATCAAAAAATGACAACGTCTTACTTGAAATCGAAGAGCTAGAAATCAAGCAGCCGCTGCTACTCGATGACAGCACAAGCAAGAAAACACGCGTCACCTACATACCAGAAACCGGCCAGCTAACTATCGCAAGTCGCGAGTTAGTGTCTGGCGATAAGTGGACTCAGCATGCGAGTGCTCGATCGCTTAAGATCGCAACAGACCTATACTTATCGGAGCAACAACCAAAACTACCTGAGCGCGAAGCGGATTTCACGCAAGCCGATCATTTAGTAATGACAGCACTAGCAGGGCTAGATTACGGTTCAGCATTTCAAGCGCTTGATCATGGTTGGGTAGAAAAAAGAGCGACAAGCACTCCGAATGTCATCGCCACCTTCAAGCCTAACGGCAACGAGCAAGACTTTACGCTCCACCCGGCTCAACTTGACTGTACTTTCCAGCTGATCATCCACTTTATGAAAGATCAGCTCGCCAACAATGAAGGCGTAGCTTACGTTCCAGTTCGAGTAGGTCGCATCTTTACCCGTTCAGGTGCACACCAAGTAGCTATTGCGCAAGCACGACTCATCAAACGTTCGCCGCACTCAATTACGGCTGAATTTGATTTATTCGATGAGAACGGATTGCACATTACGGCTATTAAAGAAGCGCGATTTAAAGCCGTGCGTGTACGTAAAGCTAGCAATAAACGGATCAACTACCTCGACTATCACTTAACGCCAATCCCTTCAGGAAGCACTCCTTTAGCTACCTCTGAATGGTTAACGGCCTTAAATAGTGACTTGTTGCCCGCGGTATACCAGCGCTCAAATACACTAATTCAAGAAGCTGAACCCTTATTTGACGCACTGATTGCAGCCTATATAAAAGAATCATTGGTTACGCTTGAGTCGCAAGGGCAACTAAATACTGTTTTTGTTGCTCAGCTATCGACGAACGCACCCAATGCAGCACGATTGCTCACCTGCATTATTCGCTTCGCTATTGAACGCGGCACCATAGTAATGGCGGGGGACCATTGGGTATTAGCTGAAGCCGATGAAGACAGCATCCCTGCCAACCTAATTTGGCAAATGATGGCACGTGATTATCCAGACTACTTTGCTATCACACATCTTATTGGTCGTTTTGGTTTGCATTTAGATGAGTTAATTAATGGTAATATTGAAGCGATAGACCTAGGCCTTGAAGCCGAAACATTATTTGCGACAGTTATCGGCTTACGCACCAACACCTTATTACTGGGTAGCTTGGCACAAGCGATTAAACCCTTGATCAATGCATCACCGGCACTGGGTGAACGCCGCCGGGTCTTAGAAGTAGGTATTCATGAACCCGTTTTAATCACTAGCCTATGCAATGATTTTAACTATACGCAAGGTGATTTGGCTTTCACTAGCATAAATTCAGAAGCCCTAGATAAAGTTCAACTACTTCAAGAAAGCCACCCAATGATCAAGGCTTTCTCCTTAATAGACAGCACACAAGAAGAGCAAGGCGTTTTCGATACCCTTATTATCAACCTTAATGGTGTTTGCATTTCGCAACTGGGGGTACTTTTTAAACACCTGAAAGCGTATCAAGCAGCCCATGCTAATCTGTTATTTATTGCACCCGCGCAAGCCGATTGGATCGACCTGCTCTTCGCCAGTGATGAAAACTGGTGGAATGATGAAAACCAAGAAACAGGCCAACAACTTAATCCTGCACAGTGGACTGACGCACTAACCCAGTCTGGTTTTACCGATGTAACCGCTATACAGACGCAATGCGAGCACTCATCTCACCTATTTAGCGCTGTGGCTCCCACCGTTCAATCAACAACGAATAGTAGCGATACGAAGGCGGCGAAGGTTCTGGTCATCCATGATGGTCTGTCTATGTCCACACAAGTAGCAGAGGCCATCAGCCAACACAACCCATCGACTGAGCAATTAATACTCACCACACAAGAGCTCATTGATAGCACAAACGAAGACCTACAGGCGTTACTCACCACCCAAGGCACACATATAGCCCTAGTATCGGGTATCGATAATCAAGCGGAATTCAATGAATCCCGATTTACTGATTTAAGTAATCGCTGCAAAGCGCTTAACCATCTTTATAAAGCCATAGAATCACAAAGTGAAGCCATTCAGTTGACGCTTATCACCCAAGGTGTAGGACAAACCTACCTCTGCGATGATAATAAGGCTGATTTCGGGGACGCCAATGTAGCTGACGATGCAGCCGTATGGGGGTTTGCACGCACATTGATGAATGAGTCATCGAAGATCAACCTGCGGCTGATTGATTTACCCTATTCTGAGCTGACATCGCTCGTCGCCAACTCACTCACTCAATCGATCTCTGGTTCACCTGCCGATACGCATGAAGCTGAGATCCTATTGGATGCAGCCGGTCATCGATATGCGCCGCGATTACGCGAGAGCAACCATTTAAACATAGATACAAGCTCTCATGGCTCTCACGACAACATGCCTTTGAGCGACGGCTTTTATCTTGGCTTTGATATGCCTGGCCAACTCAAAAATCTGAGCTGGTACAGCAAAACAGAAACAACTATCAACAGCGATGAAATCCGCGTTGAGGTAAAAGCAACGGGCTTGAACTTCCGCGATGTGATGTACACGTTGGGCTTATTGTCCGATGAGGCGATAGAAAATGGCTTTGCTGGCCCAACGTTAGGCCTAGAGTTTGCGGGCGTAGTTACTGCATTGGGTAGCGACATTGAAGGCTATACCGTTGGTGATAACGTCGTTGGATTTGGTCCTGCTAGCTTTAGCAATAGCGTGATTACTAAAGCCAATGCGATCTCCCACATTCCAGAGGGCATCAGCTTTGAAGCCGCATCTACCATCCCAAGCACATTCTTCACGGTGTACTACGCGCTTAATCATCTGGCGCGTTTAGAGGAAGGTGAAAAAATCCTAATTCATGGCGCAGCAGGTGGCGTAGGTATCGCAGCCATCCAAATTGCCCAATGCTTAGGGGCAGAAATTTACGCGACAGCAGGCTCTGAAAGCAAACGCGATTTTTTACGGATGATGGGCGTCGAACATATTTATGACTCTCGATCTCTCACGTATGCCGAAGAAATAGTATTTGAAACAGATGGACGAGGCGTAGATATCGTCCTGAACTCACTTGCGGGCGAAGCGATCAATCAAAACTTCCGTGTATTAAAGCCGTTTGGCCGTTTCTTGGAATTAGGTAAGCGTGATTTTTACGAGAATACAAAGATTGGACTACGTCCATTCCGCAATAATATCAGCTACTTCGGTATTGATGCAGACCAGCTCATGCAGGAAAAACCGGCGTTAACGCATCGACTCTTTACTGAAATGATGCAACTTTTCGCTAACGGCACACTCTACCCGCTGCCCTATACGCGCTTTGATGCTACCCATATTGTTGATGCTTTTCGCTACATGCAGCAAGCAAAACAAATAGGGAAAATTGTTGTGGCCTACGATCAACCGATCAAGCCAACACATTCAGTACCAGATAGTCATCATGAACGCTTGGAGCTATCGGCTGATGCTACTTATTTAGTAACAGGAGGCTTAGGCGGTTTTGGCCTACGAACAGCACAGTGGCTCGTTTCAAAAGGCGCTAAGCATCTAGCACTCATCAGCCGAAGCGGCCCTACATCTGAAGAGGCTCAAGCCGCCTTGGCTATTTTTAAAGCTCAAGGTGTAAACGTATTAACAGCAGCCTGCGATGTGAGTAACCGGGCAGCACTTGCTCACGTCATACAGCAAATTGAAAATGAGTTACCGCCACTCAAAGGCGTGGTTCATGCAGCAGCCGTGATTGAAGACAGTCTCGCGATGAATTTGAGCAATGAACAATTAGAGCGTGTACTTCGCCCTAAAATCACCGGCGCACGCTGGCTAGACGAACTGACCGATCACTTAACGTTAGATCTATTCGTACTGTATTCATCAGCAACAACCCTGCTTGGCAACCCTGGACAAGCCTGCTATGTCGCAGCTAACCACTGGTTAGAAGCCTTAGCTGCAAACCGACGTTCACGCGGAAAAGCCGCGAGCTGTCCTCGCTGGGGCGCGATTGATGATGTAGGCTTCTTAGCCCGTAACGAAAAAATCAAAGAAGCACTCCAAAGTCGCATAGGTGGCCAAGCGCTTTCGTCAGATAAAGCGCTAGATGCACTTGAACAAATGATCTTAAACAACATCACTAATCAAGGGGTTTTGGAATTTGATTGGGGCCCGTTAAGCCGCTTCCTACCCAGTGCCAACCAAGCTAAATTCCGAGAAGTCGCCTTAACCGCGCTAGAAAGCGATCAAAGCGACGATAATCGCCTGAATACCGACGCCCTACTGGCCATGTCTGATGAAGAACTCGTCAAAACCGTACTCGATCTGCTCACGTCGGAACTGGCAGGCATATTAATGACATCCGAAGAAAAGCTTGATATCAATCGTTCCATGTATGACATGGGCTTGGATTCGCTCATGGGCGTAGAATTAATGTCCGCGATTGAATCAAGACTCGGTGTTACGGTCTCAGTCATGGCACTCAGTGAAACGCCTACCTTGGCTAAGCTGAGTGAACGCCTCGCTAAACAAATTAAAGGCGACGACCAAAACGCTGACGACGATATGGCTTCACAAGTCGCACGTCAGCACGCCGGCAAAGGAGACTCGGCTTAATGAGTTCACAAAAGCTTTCGCAAAACATCAAAGATAAGCTGATCCAGAAAACCTTACAGCATAAACTAAAGAAAGCTGAAAACTCAGGCAACGGAATTGCCTCTTTATTAAAATCGACAACGAGTAAACAAGCCAAAGCTAGCCGTTTTGACCAGCATCCGGGTTACCAACAGATGCAAATCATACGAAATGGTGCCGAGAGTTTAGGCATAGCGAGTCCTTTTTTCCGTACGCATGAAGGCGTTGCTGGTGCAACGTCTATGATCAATGGCAAAGAGGTCGTGAACTACGCCAGTTATAACTATTTAGGCTTATCAGGACACCCCGCGGTTAATAAAGCCGCCATCGATGCCATTGAAAAATACGGTACATCGGTGTCAGCCAGCCGAATTGTTTCGGGTGAGCGACCTATTCATCAAGAACTCGAAGCCAAACTGGCTGACATATATGACGTGGATGATGCTTTAGCCTTTGTTAGCGGACACGCAACCAACGTCACCACCATCGGTTATTTATTCGGCGCTAGAGACCTCATCATCCATGATGAATATATTCACAATAGCTCCATTGTAGGTGCGCAGTTATCAGGTGCTAAACGATTATCCTTCCCGCACAATGACCTAGACGCTTTAGAAGCCTTACTCGCTGAAAAGCGTCACCAGTTTGAGCGTGTATTAATCGTTGTTGAAGGCCTATACAGTATGGATGGTGATTATCCTGATCTACGTCGCCTAGTCGAAATAAAGCGCCAACACTTTGCATTTTTGATGGTTGATGAAGCGCACTCATTTGGCGTGTTGGGCGATACCGGTAAAGGCTTGCGTGAACTTTATCAAGTACCCGGTCGGGATGTTGACATCTGGATGGGCACACTGAGTAAAACAATGTCTGGCTGTGGTGGCTACATTGCAGGCGAATCAGCACTCATCGACCATCTACGTTACATGGCTCCCGGGTTCTTATACAGCGTCGGCATGCCAGCTCCTATTGCGGGGGCAGCAATAGCCTCCTTGGCGGTTATGGAACAAGAGCCGGAGCGTATTCAAAAGCTCAAGGCGATCTCCATATTTTTTTTAGAAACGGCAAAATCGCTAGGTTTTAATACAGGCGAAAGTATTGGTATTGCGGTTATTCCGGTTATTATCGGTAGCTCAGTTACCGCAGCCAAAGCGTCTGCTGCCTTGTTCGAAAAGGGTATTAACGTACAGCCAATCCTTTACCCTGCAGTCCCCGAACAAAGTGCACGCTTGCGCTTTTTCCTTTCATGCGAGCATACCGAAGCCCAGGTTCGTGAAACACTGGTGCTACTGAAAACGCTGATCTAATTAGCCGCCCTGAGAATACTGTGAAAAACCGGAACTTTCTTTTTCTACAGGGCCCAACTAGCCCTTTCTTCTCTGAGCTTGGTGATCGCCTTTTAGCAGCGGACGCAGGCGTATTTCGTATTAACTTTTGCGTGGGTGATGCCATTTATTGGCGCAAAAAACACGCGTGGAATTATCGAGCTAATGTCGATAATTTACCCGAATTTATCGAACAAAAAGTGGTTAGCCACGGTATAACCGACATTATCATGCTCGGTGACACTCGGCCGGTCAATGCGCCCGCTATTAAGATTGGGAAACATCATAACTTACGCGTGCATGTATTCGAAGAAGGTTACTTCCGTCCACGCTGGCTGACGCTAGAAGAAGGCGGTATTAATGGACACTCAGAATTGCCAAAGTGCCCACAATGGTACCGAACCATAGCGTCAGAGCTCAATCAAATAGAATCTGGTGAGACGATAGCCAACCCCGTTTTATTACTAGGGATGCACGAAATTGGCTACCATACACCTAATATACTCAACCCTCTCCTCTACCCCGGATATCAGACCCATCGACCTTATATCTCTGGCATTGAACTCGCTGGTTGGGGCGCTCGTTTCGCTAAAATGCCGTTTCTTGAACGTCGTGACGCCAAAACGATTGAGCAGCTATTAGCCCAAAAAACGCCCTTCTATATTCTTCCATTACAACTGGATAGTGATAGCCAAATACAAACGCATTCGCCTTTTGATTCTATGGTGGATGTCATCACGACGACGCTAAACTCTTTTGCTGAACACGCGCCAAAAGACAGCCTTCTAGTGATAAAAAACCACCCGCTTGATACGGGCTTTGTCGACTTTAAAAAGCTGATTCAACAGCTTGAACACGCATTAGGGATCGTAGGCCGAACACGCTATTTAGAAAGTGGGCACTTACCCACCCTGCTCGATCACTGCCAAGGTGTTATTACGATCAACAGCACCGTCGGCACATCCGCTCTATTCCATAAGTGCAGAACATTAGCCTTAGCAGACCCTATCTACAATATTCCGGGCCTGACCGCTCAATGTAGTCTTGATGATTTTTGGACAGATACTCACTACCCCGACCAGCAACTGTTTCAACTTTTTCAACGTGCGGTTATCCAACTCACCCAAGTAAATGGGGGCTTATACAGCGGCAAGGGGATATCAACAGGAGTGGAAGCCGCTTATCAACGTCTGTTATTAGAGCAATCACCACTGCACACCATGTTAGAACGCTTTCCCGTCAGCCCTGAAGAAAGACACTATTGATGATAGCGTGACGGTGCCCTCTTAAGACATCGCAAAGGACTAAATGCCTTTACCCCATTCCCCTCTAGTTAGGAATCGAGCATTAGTTGATAACGATTAGATACTACCCGGAGTAGCGCGCCTGATAACTCCGATATGTCTTTTTGAGTAGCGGGTGTAGCCGTATAAAGCGCAGGCTCCGATACATCCGTACTTGATACGTCATCATGCATACGATCAGTCCACACAAAGTAACGTGTTTCCCCTTTTGGCATTCCTAACTCACGATATACATTAGTCATGATAGGCACGTGGTCGCCATACCACGCTAATACGCCACCATTGGCTCGATCCGCCAAACTCTCTTTGAGCATAACGGCCATCGTATCGGCATTTTTTAAATGGCGAGCATAAACGGTTAAATCATCACACCCTGCTGGCTGTCGATCATAATAAAAATCGAGCTGGTCTGATGGCGAGGGCTTTTCTAGATGCAAAGGCCCGTGGTTTTCCATCGTAATGACAAAGATAAATAACGGCGCGGATGATTCAGCGTTTAGCAGCGATTTAACGCGCTCAGCTACCGCAATATCACCCATGTATTGCCCTTCTTTATCCGCCTCACTAAACGCCTTCTGGTCAATAAATTCATCAAACCCCATCGCTGGGTACAACTGATCACGTAAGTAAAAAGACGCCGGGTACGGATGAATACAGACCGTGCGATAACCTAGCTCCCTTAACGCATGAGCCACCGTTCGCTGTGACTGCTTCATAAAATACCGGTAAGGGCTAAATTGATGAACACCAAAATCGGCCGCCAGCTTACCGGTCAAAAATGCACTTTCTGTACGAATCGTATTCGCACCCCAGGCAGGAACTGTGAGTGCCCCCCAACAAGAAGAACTCTCACATAACTGATCAAATTCGGTGAGTACTGACGATTTCAGTATTGGGTATTCAGCGCGGGCATCAAAAAAAGATTCACTTTGTACCACCACAACATCCGGTAACTTTTCAACATCGGCCTCATCAGGAAGTACAGTCAGCCACGGATCTATTGCAGGAATAGCCGGTTGTGTGAAATGTAAAATACCGTAGTGCCACAAAAATCCAATTTGCCCTAGTTGCTGGTAATCTTGCTCAGGAATAAGTGACAACGCCTGCTGTCGTACAGCGAAGCCGATAGCGATGGCGACAACAGCAGCAAAAAGCAGCAAAGCCCAAACAGTAATCACCTGCCCAGTACCAATACCGGCTAAAACGGCCTGCGCGGAAAATACAGACGGCTCTAAGATAACACCAGCCACCAGCACACCAATAAAAGCACAGAAAGCCAATAACGCGTTAAGTATGCCGAAAAAGGGTAGATACAAACGTGGATGCTTGATCGCATCGGTGAAGTATTCAAAGTCATGAACCAAAAAAGGCTCGCGCATCGCGTGGTACTTTGCGTTGTTTACCAACACGATCAGCAGCTGGATCGCCAACACATTACCCATCGCAAACCACGGGCGCCTAAACAACACTAATTCCGCCGCATATAACAAAAGCCAACTGCCTAGATGCAGTAGTAGAGAAACACCCGGGCGCTTCCAGATGGGTCGGCTCTGCGGCGTTAATAGATACTCCATCACGACAGAAAGTATCAAGCCCACCAACAAAGGCAGGCCTAAAACGAACAAAGGTGTAGTGAAGGCAAAGCCTGCCTCTACCGATGGATTAACCACCGTAATCCAACCATTTGATGATCTTTTGCGACACGCCTGGCGGCAAAGCGGCCAAACCCCAACAACCGATATTTAATGGAAACGGGAAACTAATACGCGGATGATTTTTAGCAACTCGTCGTTTAATCACCCTAGCGGCTCGTTCAGGTGTCCATAGAAAAGGCTTAGGTCCGGGCATCGCATGACACATAGCGGATGCTACATACCCCGGCATAACCACAGTCACCCCCACGTTCGAAGGCGCTAACCAGCCTCGGATGCCTTCGGCGTACGCTTTAACTGCTGCCTTACTGGCACTGTAACTCGGTGTCTCAGGTAAACCAAAAAAAGCGGCTAAAGAGCTGATCATCACTAACTGACCTTCACCTTTTTCTCGCATAGCCAGAGCAAAACGATGCGTCAGCGCTAACGTTGATTTCACGTTGAGATCTAAGAGTAGTGACATTTCATCCCACGACTCGCCTGCCTGATCCGGCCCCGTGTTAATATTCATACCCGCATTAGCATAAACGATCTCTGGAACGCCTTGGGCTAAAATTTCTTCGCACCATGTACGAGTACGCTCTACATCCGCTAACTCTAAAACATGCGCCTCAGCACTACCGCCTAACGCTTCACACTCGTGTAATAACACGTCCAACTCATCCACTTTGCGACCTTGTAAAACAAGATGGTAACCTTCGCGTGCATAAGCTTTTGCCAACGCGCCGCCAATCGCTCCGGTAGCACCCGTAATAACGATACGTGCCATGTTAATCCTTATATTCTAACGTGAACGCCTTGATAGAAAACTCAATCACCAGTCGATACAAATTAGAGACCTAACTGAGTCCCTACCCATGAGATAGCGGTGAGTACTCGTGTTTTCACTGCAACCCAACGTGATTTTTTCTGCTGAACCAGAAAATCGATCAGTTCTTCAGGTGTGCATACGTTTCCCGTATGTGGGTGGTAATAGTGGCTGTATTCGACCAGAGCCAGATAAGCCAGTTCCTCTAACGCACGTTGTCGACCACGACGAGGAAACTCTGCATGGTCATGAGTTAACCCCCATCCGGCATAAAAAGGCGAACCATAGGTCGTCACTTTCTTACCTCGAAGTAATGCTTCAAAGCCACTTAATGACGACACCGTATCTAAACGATCGCACCACTCAATAGCCGCCATGATATCCACACTGGGTAAGAATGAATCAGCATACCGCAACACGTCGGCTTCACTTAGATGGCCTGCACGCAAGCCGTTAACAACATCGGGGTGAGGCTTATAGAGTATGAACGCATCAGGATAACACTGGCGCGCATAGGCTAAGAGGTCACGATTGATATTCTGGCTATTTCCGCAATCCAGTACGGTGGATAAGCTGGAGCGGACAGACGCATCATCGGCCACCTGCCCAACAACCAACACAGCTTCTTTACCGCCCGTATCCGGTAGCCCCTTCGCCGTACCTTTCAGGTTATATTTACTAATCCCCTGCCTCACCAACAAAGTGATGAGTTGCTCGCCCCGTGTCATTTCTATGGGCGTTAGCTCTTTTGTCTGCAATAGCGTTTCAAGATCAGAGGGCTGGCTAGCATCATAATAGATCCCCGATCCATCCACGACAAATGAGGCACCACCGTTAAGCCCTGCCCCCAAGCCGACTGAACGAACAAAGCCATCCTCAATACGATAAAAGTTAACATGCGACCTGATACGCTCGGCCCGCTCAGCCGACACGCGCGACGACCAACCAATTAAAGGAGCATGATTTAATTGCGCTAGGGATAAAGCTCGAGAAAAGTCGTTTACAAACAGAGGAGGATAACCATAAGCCTCGGTGATAATCGCACCCACGGCTTTACGATTCCAAAATCGAACACTGTAAACAATAGGTGGGGAAGAAAGTGACGCAAAGCGTGCTGTCATGTGGGTCCGGTAAAAGCAAAAAGGCGAACATAACATTCGCCTTTGTAATCAACAAAGTAAACCAGTAGAAACTCAAAGCAATCTAGTGATTCTATTGTGTCTAGATTAGCCCTTTTTAGCCCAAAAATCACTCGGCTCTTTGCAGACAATAAAATAAGGATTCAATAAGGTATCTGGGCGTTGGTTATAGGTTAATGGCGTTAAGGTATCCAGCTCTAACACCTGACCACCCGCCGCTAGCACAACAGCATGCGCTGCAGCCGTATCCCATTCACTGGTTGGCCCCAAACGCGGATACAAATCAGCTGCGCCTTCCGCCACCAAGCACAGTTTTAGCGAGCTACCCATGGCGACTATATCCGCCTCAGGCAAGGCTTCCATAAAGGCTTTAAAATCATCAGATTGATGTGAACGACTCCCCACTACTTTCCAACCAGTAGCAACCGCAGGCGTATCGCCTACATGTATCTCAGCCGCTGCTTCACCATCGTTTTGTTTAAACGCGCCTTTGCCTTGCTCACCCCAATACAAGGTTTTTAAGGCAGGTGCATACACCACACCAAAGACAGGCACGCCGCCTTTAATCAAGGCTACGTTAATCGTGAACTCACCATTCTTTTTAATGAACTCTTTTGTGCCATCAAGCGGATCAATTAACCAATATTCGTCCCACTTCAAACGCTCTGTCTTTACCTCATCGCCTGACTCTTCAGACAATACAGGAACACCCGGCGCAATCGCCGTTAATCCATCAACCAACAGATGATGAGCCGCCAAATCCGCTTCGGTTAAGGGACTACTGTCAGACTTATCGTAAACAGCAAAGTCTTTCTTGTAGATTTCCATGACGGCGTAGCCTGCCTGTTTTGATAACTCGAGTACTTTGTCGATATCAAACTGCATCATTAATCCCTTATCTTTATCAATAGTAGATGCGCTATTAAAACGCCCAAATAAACGGTATTAGGAAGATAGACGTTACCGTAACAACAATGTTCATCGGTATACCTATCTTCATGAAATCAGAGGTCCGATACCCCCCAGGCCCCATCACCATCAAGTTGGTCTGGTAGCCCAGCGGCATCATGAAACTAGCGGAAGCCGCGAACATGACCGCGATAACAAACGGCATATAATCCACTCCTAATTGCTGAGATATCGATACAGCAATAGGAAACATCAGTATGGCGGCGGCGTTATTTGTAATCACTTCGGTAAATAGCGTGGTCATTAAATACACAAGCGCCAACATGACCCAAGGAGACAAGGTCCCATCCAGCATCATCCACTGCGCGATTTGCTCAGCCATGCCGGTTTTAGTCATTGCCTCTCCTAACGAAAAGGACGCGGCTATCACTGTAATTACCGTTAAATCGATGTTCCGACGTGCTTTTGTGACAGAAATACAGCGCGTAACCAGCATGGTTCCAGCCGCTAAAAATGCCGCTTCCAAGATACTCAGCAACCCTGTCGCACTTAATACCACCATAGCCAATAACACATATAAGGCCATCGGCGCTTTATTGAATGCTGGAGGGGTTGAATCATTCATCGCGCTAACTAAAAGAAAGTCGCGGCGTGAACGGTATTGGCCAACGAAATCTTGCCCCGTTTCAAGCAATAGCGTATCACCAAGCTGCAAGTGAATATCACCAATCTTGCCCTGAATCCTTTGTCCATTGCGAGATACGGATAAAATGGCCGCTTGAAAACGCGTTCTAAACCGGGAGTCTTTAATCGACTGGTCTAATCCCACAAACTCAGGTCCAACCACAGCCTCAACCAAACACCGTTCATGCCTAGCTATTTTGAGCTTATCCACATCACCATTAGCCGGGCTTAAACCGTGAATATGCCGTAACTCTCGCGCACACTCTGGCGCGCCTATGAACACGAGTTCATCATTAGCTTGTAAAAGAGTATCGGGGGCCACAGCTGACAGAATCCGCGATCCGCGATGGATTTCAACTAAATAGCCAAAACTTAAGTTACGTAGACCCGCTTCTTCGATCGTTTTGCCTGCTAACGGGCCCGCCTCATCAACCAGTACATCAACACTGTACTCGCGCGCATTACCCAACTGATCAATTGCTCCCTGACGATCAGGCAACAAATAATCCGCGAAAAAGTATAGAAACGCGCCACCAATCACCAACAAGGGCAGCCCCAACCACGTTAATGTAAACATACCCATTTTTTGATTAAAGGTAGACTGCATTAGCCCATCGATCACCAAGTTAGTACTAGTACCAATGAGCGTACAGGTACCACCAAGAATGGCGGCATAGCTCAAAGGGATAAGCAATTTAGAGGCCGGAATATTAACGCGCTTAGACCACTCCTGAATGGATGGAATAAACATAGCAACGACCGCCGTGTTATTCATAAAGGCACTCATCACAGAGGTAGGGAGAATAACTTTCAACATGCCTTGGCGCACGCTGTTAGGCTGGCCAAGTAAACGCCCGGCTATCCACTGAATAGCGCCTGTTTCCTTCAAGCCTGCGGCTACAATATACAAGGTCGCTATGGTCATAACACCAGGGTTAGAGAACCCGGCCAACCCCTCTAACGGCGTAAGAACCCCACTAATAATCAACACAACCAAGGCAGACATCAAAATAACATCAGTCGCAATGTTACTGATAATTAGTGTACCCAAAACCGCCATAACGACGACCAGCGTGAGGTAAGCCTCATATCCCATAATAAGAATCCAAAATCATTCCGTTGTAACGGCCATAAATGAACACAGCAACACTCATACTCACACAAAAAACATCGAGACAAAAAATGTTTAATAAAGCATGTTGAGATACTAACTATAATTCCGTAATATCACAACTACCCGTACATAGACCGATATAGAACAACATTGAAACGAATTCTTATAAAGAACGCTCAAAGAGCAAAAATATGTGGATAACTCATGGATGGCCAGCCTTTAAGCCCGGCACAACTCGACAAGCTACGTAAAACAGCCGTTACTCTTAGGTTGCAGAAAAAGAGCCTTAATGAGATTCAGCTCCATACAGGGCTGAGCCATCCGACTATCATTTCTGCGTATAAAAAATTTTTGAAAGGTGGTTGGCAAGCGCTACAGTCCCAACAAAGGGGTCGCCCAAGTGGTAGCCAACACATCAAGCAACCTGCATTAGCGCCACTCTTTACGCTATTGCTGTCAGAGCCATACCCCGCTATACCCACCACCTCCGCGTTGTGGGACATTAGCTCTGTACACCAATGGATTGCGAACCAACAAGCAACCTCAACATCCGAAAAAACAACGTCGCGTTATCTTAAAAAAATTGGATTATTACCCGCAAACGAATCATTAGACTTCAGCCGAAAAGCCGTTTTTCAAGCCACCAGAAAGCTGCCAATTACAGAGATTCAACAACCGCCAAACAACAAAGACAAGCGTGCTCTATTCATCGTCGGCACACGCCGTTTCTTAGTCGACAATGAGACCGAACAAACGGGTTATCAGGCCTATGCACGTGACACCAAAAACCGAATTCAATGGACACATAGTCACAGAGCACTTGAGACTTCTGACCTTATCGGATTTTTAAATCGGCTCCATGCACAACAAACAAACGGAATAATCGTCGTCATTAAGGTACCGTTTTATCATCGTTTTCCTAAACTGCATCAGTGGCAAAACGATCATCCTGATTCACTACTTATCCCGTCTGAACACCTAGCAATCAGACAGACCACCAATTTACTAAACGAGTCTGATCCAGCATCAGCTCAACCTAAGACCGATTCACACTATTCTCAACACTCAACCCCGGGGAAGGATATGCCATTAACACACTTACAACGCCTGGAAGCGGAGAGCATCCAGATTATGCGGGAAGTTGTCGCTGAGACAGAAAACCCTGTCATGCTTTACTCTATTGGTAAAGACAGCGCCGTCATGCTTCACATTGCCATGAAAGCGTTTTACCCATCACTACCGCCCTTTCCATTGCTACACGTCGATACGCGTTGGAAATTCCAAGAGATGTATCGCTTTCGTGACAAAATGGTAGAAGATCTTGGCCTCAAGTTGATCACACATATCAACCCAGAAGCGATCGAGAAAGATATCAACCCGTTCACGCATGGTTCGGCTATCCACACCGATATCACTAAAACAGAAGGCCTCAAGCAAGCATTGAACCAGTACGGCTTTGATGCTGCGTTTGGTGGAGCACGCCGTGACGAAGAGAAATCACGCGCTAAAGAGCGTATTTTTTCCTTCCGAACCGCCGATCATCGCTGGGATCCGAAGAGCCAACGCCCGGAGCTATGGAAACAATACAACGCTCGTAAACACAAAGGCGAGTCCATTCGTGTCTTCCCTATCTCGAACTGGACAGAGCTAGATATCTGGCAGTACATCCACTTAGAGAACATACCTATTGTCCCTCTTTACTATTCAGCAGAACGCCCGGTAGTAGAACGTGACGGCACTCTCATCATGGTTGATGATGAACGTATGCCATTACGCGACGGTGAAGTACCCATGATGAAAAAAGTGCGTTTCCGTACGCTCGGCTGCTATCCATTAACAGGAGCCGTTGAATCCGAAGCGGATACATTACCCGCTATTATTCAAGAGATGTTGCTCACGAACACCTCTGAGCGCCAAGGCCGCATGATCGACCATGACTCTGCCGCATCCATGGAGAAGAAAAAGCAGGAGGGCTACTTCTAATGGCACACGTATCCGATTTGATTTCGACAGATATCGACCAGTACCTAAAGAACCACGAAAACAAAAGCCTACTGCGCTTTATTACCTGCGGTAGCGTAGATGATGGTAAAAGTACCCTCATTGGCCGCCTACTTTACGAATCAAAAATGCTGTTTGAAGATCAGCTTGCCGCTGTTGAATCAGACTCTAAAAAGTTTGGTACGCAAGGTGATGAAATCGACTTCGCATTATTAGTTGACGGCCTAGCCGCCGAGCGCGAGCAAGGTATCACTATTGATGTTGCTTACCGCTTTTTCTCAACGGATCGTCGCAAGTTTATCGTAGCTGACACACCCGGGCATGAGCAGTACACGCGCAACATGGTAACCGGTGCCTCAACGGCAGATGTCGCCATCTTGATGGTAGATGCCCGTAAAGGAATTCTGACACAAACCAAACGCCACAGCTTTTTAGTCTCGTTGATTGGTATTCGCCACATCGTCGTCGCGATCAATAAAATGGACTTGGTGGATTATTCCGAGAAGACCTATAACCAGATCGTAGAAGAGTATACGAGCTTCTCAAAGCAACTCGGCATTGAAAACATCACCTTTATCCCTATGTCAGCGTTTAAAGGTGACAACATCACAGAGCCAAGCCCTAAAATGCCGTGGTACCGTGGTACTACGTTAATGGGCTATTTGGAAACCGTCGAAATAGACGATGAGCGTATGCAAGGCATGCCTTTCCGCCTACCGGTACAGTGGGTCAACCGCCCCAACCTCGATTTCCGTGGTTTCTCGGGCCAAATTTCTGGTGGTACAGTTAAGCCGGGAGATCGAATCCGTGTACTCCCTTCAGGTAAAGAAAGCACAGTAGCGCGTATTGTGACCCAGGATGGGGATCTTGAAAAAGCGGTCGCTGGTCAATCAATCACAATCACGCTTGAAGACGAGATCGATATTTCTCGTGGTGACTTACTCGTTGAGGCAACAGAGCCCGCTGAAGTGGCTAAGCAGTTTGAAACGACAATCATCTGGATGCACGAAGAGCCGCTATTACCGGGCCGTACTTATCTGATGAAAATCGGCACGAAAACGGTTTCAGCCACCCTCACTGATATCAAATATCAGGTAAACGTCAACACCATGGAACATATCGCGGCCAAGAAGCTAGAGCTAAACGGCATCGGCGTATGTACCATCAGCCTTGACCAAGCGATCGCATTTGACCCGTATAGCGACAACCAAGACACCGGTGGCTACATCCTCATTGACCGCTTGAGCAACAACACGGTGGGTGCGGGGCTTATCAACTTTGCTCTACGTCGCAGCCAAAACATTGTGATGCAGCATGTCGATGTCAATAAGGAAGCGCGCTCAATTATTAAGCAACAAAAACCCTGTATTTTATGGCTAACGGGCTTATCAGGCGCGGGTAAATCAACGATTGCTAACCTAGTAGAGAAAAAACTCTACAGCATGGGTCATCACACTTACCTACTGGATGGCGACAACATCCGTCATGGCCTTAACAAAGACCTAGGCTTTACCGATGGAGACCGTGTCGAAAATATCCGCCGCATCTCTGAAATCGCACGCCTAATGGTAGATGCAGGCTTGATCGTGATCAGCGCCTTTATCTCACCGTTCCGCTCAGAACGTGATATGGCTCGTAGCATGGTAGACGATGGTGAGTTCATCGAAGTGCATGTTAATACGCCATTGAACGTAGCAGAAGACCGCGACGTTAAAGGTTTGTACAAAAAAGCCCGCAAAGGTGAACTGAAAAACTTTACCGGTATCGATTCACCGTATGAAGCGCCCGAAAATCCAGAATGTTGCTTGGATACCACCAATGTAACGCCGGAAGAATGTGCTGATAAAGTGATCGAGTACATGCAGGGACGTGGATATATTTAAGCTGCTTTAAAGCCTCATTAAATATAAACAACAAAGCCGCTCAACTGAGCGGCTTTTTAATTACTGTGTATTAAAACGTATTCTAAGGTTCACACTGAGAAACATACTCTTCTAGATAAAAGCTATCTTCATAAACAAATAAGCCATCATAGTCGCTAGCAAAGCCATCAGGTAAAGGCGCTTCAATTTTTCCGTTAAACCTCGCAAAAACAGCCTCATACGGTTTATCTACTATTTTTGAATAAGCTGCATTCAACTGTATAGAAGGGGCTATCCAAAGAGAGTTCTCATTGCAAGGCGTAAAGCTTGACTCTTCATGCCCTATTATTAGTTTCCCTTGATAAGAAAAAGCCTGAACGTTAGCTTGGCTGTAGCCTATGGAGTTAAAAATAAAAAATACAAAAAATATCTTTTTCAAACTAGCACCATCTTGTGATAATCCAGAATGTCGTTCAGATAAGATCAACGCACTGCGGAAGAATAGATCATCGAATAGTAGCAAAAAAGACAGCCACATCAAATCAAGATAAAATAAATTGAATAGCCCTTCATCAAAAAAATGATTGAGTCAGACCTAAATCACCAAACCTTGAACATTTAGTATTGATTTTGAAATATTATCCCTACCTTTAAACTTTGCTACGCTCAATTCGCGAAAACTATTGGACAGTACTTCAAACAAGCTAAACAAGGATCGTTACGACAGCTATAAATGACTCAGGAATGTTA
>Ga0115007_10000711_pt1 | contig 21984 bp, 12 predicted proteins | sample ArcOceMetagenome_2_FD_87166 | JGI IMG/M metagenome (GOLD analysis project Ga0115007, IMG submission 87166) | Marine eukaryotic phytoplankton communities from Arctic Ocean - Arctic Ocean ARC135M Metagenome | ecosystem: Environmental > Aquatic > Marine > Oceanic | place: Arctic Ocean | collected...
AAACCACACATATGTACGTTCAAAAATCCAAATCCTCAATGGCAACACATTTAATCGTTTCACCGCCCCAGTTCAAATGATTACCACGGCCATTGTTCACACTTATGTATTCTTTCAACAATGGTTTGACTAAAAGAATTTGACCATTTGAGTAGCCAGCATCCAGGCCGTAATGCGTGTCGTTAGTTTCGCTTTGATCTTGGACATTTTCAAACACTTTCATGCAATGCCACTGGCCCTTGCTTGGTTGTTGCAGACCGTTTAGAACCACAATCCCACCCATTTGTGCTCGGATGCCAGAACAACCACATTTGGAGATACGCACGTTGTGGCAAAAGATGTTCGTGCTCATTGCAACCACCCCACTTTCTTGGCATGAGGTAATGCTGCATTCGTTCAAGTGGATAGCCATGCCATGAAACCCAACAATGCCTGAATTGCAGGAATCCCGAAGCGTTAAGCGATCCATTTTTACCACTCTGTTGTTGTCGTGATTCATTTCTTTCTGTTCGCCCTCTTTGGCATGTTCAATGTAAAACCCACCCTTGATGATCGTATTCTTTTCGCTTTCTCCGTGTATGGTGAAGGGGGTGTGAACGTGTATCATTCGATTCCTCAGAGAATGTATTCCGTTTCGGAGCAAGATCGTGGTATGGGTCGCCATTTTTAAACCAAACTCTTTTTTTTGCCTGGGTTTGAAATACCGAAGATCGTGCAACTCGGTTGCTTCCTGTGTCTTTTCCTCGTCGCCTAGGTCGATGAAATCTATGCTGTACGTTGTTGAATTGATTGTACTGATGTGTCCCGGATGATATCGGTGATCGGTACGATGCAAGGCCAATATTTTCATGCCTCTTTTGATCTGATCGGGATGGCATGATTGGTACGGCGACATGTAATCAATGGCTTCGGCCAAGGTCAGATCATCTGGTACTGTGATTGTGTTGGAGTGTGTGATTGTGTTGGACATGTACAGTATGAATGTTTGAAAGTTTTTATGGCTAATTGGCTCTTCGTAGTATGATCGTTAGTAACTTGGGTAACATCATAGGGGCAAGTCTCTTCCTTTGGCTAAAACTCTCGGAGCAATTTTTTCCAGGAATCCAAAATTTATAAGGTTGATGTTTACTGGTTGACTGGTTGGCGAATGAAACGATAATAAAAATTGTTTCAATCCACGAATTAAATCATTTGTGCCGGTTCAGCTCAATAAACTGTTGAAGTAAATTGCCATGATCAAAGTCGTCCCCGCTTTTGCTTCCCAAGAAAAACCACAACTTGCCTCCCTCATTGCTCGAATGCAAACCATCGATTCTAATTCTACCGTTGAAGAAAGGATCAACCTTCTTCTCTCTGCAGCAACGATACTCCAACCACCACCCAACTCTGATCAAAAATTTGACCAGAACAAACAGGATTTCTTCATCAACATCGCCAATGCTTTGCAACTGAAAGCACCAAATCCACCAGAATCAGCGAAACAGTCCAGCAACATTGTTGAAATCAATCATCTTCAACAAGAAGCTGAAAAAGCAGACAGAGATCTGCAAAGAAAATCCATCCTAGGAGCCGAATCAATGAAGAATCGTACCCATGTCCGAGTAGCCCTTCGTGTCCTGAGCAAAATGTCTATTTTTCAAGATTGTTCTAAAACACACATCAAAGCACTGGTCGATCAAATGGTCCGAAGAAAGTATTCGGAAGGTGATGCCATGTGCAACGAGGGTCGAATCGAAGATGAATTCATTTGTGTGTGTACTGGTCAAGCCGTTGTCATCAAGGATGGCGAAAGAATTGCGACGCTAAAGGCCAAAGATTTCGCCGGTGAACGAGTATTGGTGTCTGAAACAGGGACTACTCAACGTGGTGCTTCTATTATCGCGATTGAAGACACTGTCGTCATGGTAATGAAAAAAGATGCGATGGACCACGCTGATGTAGATGCAAAGACAAAAGAACAAATCTTCAAAAGGGCACAAACAAGAATGCAAGAACTGTTATTAAAGGATGCCACACGATTGAAATTAAAAAATAAAAACAAAGGCAATGTTCATCAAGTTGAATTCCTTTCACAATTTATGCACCCGCCCATTGGTTTAGTATTGGAAGGTAAAAATGATGTGTTGCGTGTCAAAGGATTCGAGGGAGAGGGCAACATAATACCCAACGTACAATTAGGTGATCAACTTGCTGGTGTCAACGGTGTTGTGTTTAAAAAAATGACACACGAAAAGAAAATGGAAGAGATATCGAAACAACATTGGCCATTGACATTGTTGTTTCGTAGAACAGTGGATGGGGCTGGACCACCCGCACCTAGCGCCGTTAGTATGCAATTCCCAGTATTTAAGGAAGAGGATAAACATGTTGTTGATGTGAACAGTGGTGGTGACAGTGATATAGAAGAAATTGACGAAGAGGAAGAGGTGACAGGAAATGGGGGTCAAAAAAAAGGTCGACCACAAGTGATTAAAAAGGACGCGGTGAGAGAGGGGCAGGCAGTAACAGGCAATTTAGAAGATTCAGGACAGATAATTGGCCGTGAGACAATGAATTAGAATTAAAAAAAAGAGAAATATATAATTTTATATATATAAACATATAAACTAGTATACTTTAACTACATTACATATACATGTACTACCATGGTAGTACATCTATCTATATTTATTTATATTTATTTAAAATTTAAATACAAAAACTACCTGTCATGTTAGTCTTTGTAGTACTTTTTAAGTACTAGTGCTAGTGCTAGAATTAATTCGTGAATGTGTGGTTACCTGTGATGCGTAGCACATGATTATAAATGATAAATCGCAGTACCACCACTATCTACTTGATCCACCTCTTGACCATCATCTTTTACCTTTACAGGGTCAACGTCCTTCTTTGTTTCACTTCCTTGTTCTGCCGACGAAACTGCTGCCATCATGGGTCGTGGAGGCATTGGTGGTTGTGCTCGGATTGGATTCGTAGCAGCTTGACGATCAACCGAAACATTGGTTTCCAAACATCTCCAATCCGTTGTAAAATTGTTGTTTGCAATCGGGGGTAATTGTACGTTGTTTATCTTCCCCTTTCGTACTTCTATTTTGTCGCCACTCCAAACCGAAGTGCGTTGCCAACTATTGTTGTACGGTGCAAGCACATACATTTCCGTTTGGAACTGTTTGAAAAACAAAAACAAATAAAGAAATAAACAAAAAAGACTAACAATGAGTTGACCCCACACAACAGCCAACGGGAACGACAATAAATAGATCACCTTACCTTCAAACCATCTATCGCCTTAATTTTACTTCTTTTTCTGCTTTTTTTGTATACAATACCAACAACTGACAACAGTAGAACGGCACAGACTAAATATACAATCCAAACAAACCATAAATCATCTCGTTTTTCTGTGCCAGCACGCATTAATGAACTTGGTGATGGAGTACCACCCGTGCGTGCCACCACAACAACAGAATTCGTGTTGACAGTTATGTTTTTGTTTAACGAATTCGACAACGAAGAACTAGCCGCACTGTCCAATGAAGCTTTAAAATCAGTTGTTTGCAATGTTGTTTCAATCGATTGTATCTGTTGCTCCGTTGACTTCACCGCAAAAGTAATAAATATTTCTTGTTTGTCCGCATTCATGCGCCGTCTACCACCTCTCCCAATGGCAGTGTTGCATTTTTTGTTGTCAATGTCGGGACAAAAATATATGTCCAAAATTGTGACGGTCTTGACATCGACGCCAAGTACATTTGCCAACCTTAATTCCATGTCTTTGATGACTTTGGGTTGTTTCAATTCCATTGTTGTGATTTGTGCATTGATCGACATTGACAAAGTAACTTGAATTGATGATGACTTGTCCGGTAAAATGACTTTCTCTGAACTGTCATTCTCCGTGTCTTTTGGCGATGGTGTGGTCGGTGACGACGTTTGAGGCGGTGGTTCAATCTCTTTCACAATCAATTGTGTTGTTTCGTATCCTATTGTTGCACCACCGGTGGGTAGTATGAATTGGAGCGTGCGATGCCGTGGTGTTTCGGGATTTGTCCAGACGTTGTCGTTCATGACGGCAACTAAAACATGTTTCAATGAATCGCCAGGCGCAAAATGCAATCTTTGAATCTCATGTAAATGAATACCCGATGCGTGTTTGTCGTCGGGTACACTCGTGGGAAGAATTAAAACCGAGTTGTTGTTGCCATCAAGTTGATATTTGGGTACATGTTCAATCCCAGTACTCTCCGTACCTTTGGCTACAACAGCAACGGAGACTTTTCCAAAACTACCAAACGTTCGGAACACTGAGATGTTGTGCCACACCAAGCCCTTCCTCTCGTGCAAGACCAGGGTTCTTTTATCAAACTCAAAGACACCATGGCCCAAAGCATTGGCCTTTTCCAACAACAATGCTTGCTCTCGTTTCAATTGTTCGTTTTCTTTTTGTTGATCGGCAATCTCAGTCAATGCAGTCAGAGGTTTACAAATACCAGCGCCACACACGGTGGTGTTCGCGCAATCGTGGGAGTCACGGCACTTTTGGCCAGCTTCACACAAGGACGGACACGCTGTTTCTTCGAATCGACCACAATCAACGTCCACTTCCTTGTTGTTGAGCAATTGATCGAAGCATGAAGCCACTTGACACAGACCACTGTGACAGGACAAAGACAAACAATCGCTGTGTGTGTTGCACGTAGCATTGATTGCACAGGCTCCACAAATAGGTCCACCACAATCCACAAACGATTCGTTGATGATGCTGTCGTGTTGCCCGTTGCTGCACAGCGAGTCAATGCATTTGTTCAAAGCTGTTGAACACAAACCACTCAAACAATCATCGTTGTCGTTGCAGTCACTCGTCAAATCACATTTTTGATCACAGACACCACCACCATCGATGCAGACTTCCTGGCCGTTACGAATGCCGTCACTGCAGGTTGCCGGCGAACAAGTGCCCACAAAACAACGTTTCGATTCGCAATCGGCGTGTGTAAAACATGTTTTGGAATCCAAACATAATTTGGAAAAACTGGCACTTGTGATGCCACTTGTTGCATCACTGGCAACAGCACAAGCACTGCCGCAGTCGACATCACTTTCGTTGCCACTTTTTTTACCGTCCGTGCACGACGAAGGCGGTGGCAACGGAGGTGGAATCACGGACAAAGATTCAACACCAAACGATTCAAGACCACCATTCTGTGCGGAACTCATCAAAGATGAATACAACGATGACTGCGTCACTTCCATCGTAGCAGCAACTGCTGGCACAGCACCACAAACACCAGCCACCAAATTGGTACTGTTGTGAGTACCACTGTGTTCGCATATATTGGAAACACAATCACTGTGCGACACACACCTCTTTCCGGTGGCACACCTGGCTACGCAGGTTGATCCTCCTGCATCAATACACACTTCGTCTTGGTTTTGACGAAAATCATCACATTTTGGTGCAGCGCAAACACCGTTGGTGCATTTGCCACTCAAACAATCACCGTCACCCATGCACCCATCCCCATGGGCACAACGCTGGGTGTTGGGACAGGCTTGTTGGCCGCCATCAAGGCACGTTTCCAATGGATTTTTCACTTTGTCGTGACAATTGGCAGGTTTACAAACGCCATCGTTGCCGCAGGACAAAGACATGCAATCGGATCCTGTTCGGCATGATACGCCCTCGGTGCATTTGACAGGCGAACAAACACCTGAACAGTCGATGCCAGCTGAAGGGGGAAAAGGAGAGCAAGAGAGCAAGAGAGGAAGAAGAAAGAAGCAAGAAATAAAAAGACAAAACAGATTAAAAAACCATCCGCCACAAAACCAATGGCAACCACAAAATTCACGAACCCTCGTCTTGATTTTTGACATTGTCATTGCATGTCCCAACAGCACAGACACCGTTCGCGCCACAGACACCACTCACGCAATCAAAGTTGGTGCCACACGTCTCGCCATTCAGGCATTGATCTAAACAATGAACACCGCCATCAATACAACCTTCTTGACCATTCAAAATCCCATCAACACAACTCGATTCCTCGCATAACCGTGTGATTTGGTTGCAATTGGAAGACAAACAATCCGCATCGAATTCGCATTCAAAACCAGGACTGCACAATGGACAACTTGTACCATTTCCACAATCAATGCCCTTCTCTTTTCCATTTTTTACGTTGTCGACGCAGGTGGGTGCGCTGCAGACACCGTCAGTGCAGACGTTGCCAATGCAGTCTGTGGAAGACACACAATTTTTGCCATCCACACATTTGTTGCATTGTTTCCCACAATCTTGGTCCGATTCCGTGGCACTTTGAAATACATTGTCCACACAACTTGCAGCTACACAAACATTGCTTTCACATTTTCCATTAATGCAATCGTTGTTCCCATTGCAAGCGGTACCATCTGGACAAGTAGACCCACAACCCCCTCCTCCATCAACACACGTTTCATCACCATTAAGAAGGCCATCACCACAATCTGCTGGTTTACACGTTGACGTGATGTAGTGTCGACAGAACAGATTAACACAGTCACCATTAACGGTGCATGTATTGCCATCCAAACAACGCGAACATCTGGACCCGCCACAATCCACACTGGATTCATCGGAATTTTTGATTGAATCACTGCAAGTCGCCTGCACACATACACCGTCTGTGTTGCAATGCTTGGATTCACAGTCACGACTGATGAGGCAACTTTGACCAACACGGCAAGCTGGGGCGTTGGGTCCACCACAATCCACAAACGTTTCCTCGTTGTTCTTTCTTTCATCTACTGCTGTACCAACCGCACACACATTGGTAGACAAAGTACATTTGAAAGATTGGCAATCCGCATCGGACAAACAGTGAAGCCCCGAAGCGCAACGATCACAGTCGACACCACTGCCACCTCCATCAACACAGGTCTCCTGACCATTCAAAACCCCATCTCCACAACTACTCCCAAGACAGGAACCAACTTCACCTTCAGCAACCAAACACACACGACTTGTACATTGGTTGTCCATTTGACATTTCAGGCCAACCGCACACGATGGGCAACCGCTACCACCGCAATCTATATCCACTTCGTTTTGGTTCAACAAATTATCATGGCAACTTGGTTGGGCACACTTGGAATCCAAACATCGACCGGACAAACAATCAATCGCACTGGTGCATGCTTGATTGGTCGCACATTTGTTTGAACAAAGACCACCGCAATCAATGTCACTTTCTCCTAACGATGGAGACAACAAACCATCGTTGCAAGAAGGTGCAGCACATGTACCACTGCTCGAATCACATGACAACGACTCGCAATCCGCTTGAGAATTACATAATTTGCCTTGTTTGCATTTGGTATCACAATCTTGACCGCAGTCAACATCACTTTCGTTGCCACTGATTGCAAAATCTGAACATAGTGGTGGACCAATTTCTAAGTCGACGCCGACGGATCCAGCTACAATGGAAACAACACGAACGCGTTCTTTATCAATGTTTAATAAATACGCAATGTTGTTGACAAATTCATCTTCGTAGAAATTTTCGATTGAAACGGCCATTGTCATTGATACTTGAATGATAGGCAGTGTTTCAATCGTCAATGGAAATGCTTGGGTATCGCTGACGGTAGTCCCAGCCCCTCGTACAGTGACACTGAATGTATTTGTACTTCGATTGAATCCATTTGTACCATGTGGTGAAGAAAGAGTGGGCCATTGATCAACATAGGAATCACCACCCTGCAATTGTGAACGATGTTTGTTGCCTTGATAATTTAGATCATTGATATGTTGTCCTGTCTGTGCATTGAATACAGCCAGGCGTTGTGGATTGGTGTAGACGAATTTTAGTACTACAGCTTCGTTTGTTCGAGCATTCAACAAATGCAATCTCAATTTTTGTGGGTTTGTTGCTCCAAAATAGATCGAATACTCTTTGTTTGTGGACACAATTGCATTGAACATCATCAATCGTTTCAAACAGGTATACCCAAAACACCAACCATGGTCCATTCCAGCATTCATTAAATCTACTGTTTTGCCATGCACCAATGCCAATGGTACGAGAGCTCTTGTCTCATGATCCCCATCTAAAGATTCCACCACTAGCATGCGATGGTTCATGGCCAAACCTGCTTGGCACAGGTGGCCGTTCCAGGCGTTTTGATACGTGCATCCAGTACGAACAATACCATACTCATCGACCACGTCCGATTGTTGCAGCAGGTTTCCGTTGTCTCCAACCAACAATTGATTAGGAAGCGTCTTTGGATCACGACCGTGCCAATCGTTTTTGCTGGTACTGAAATATTCTGCGCGTGAAATAATGGAGCCACCACCCAAAGCACTGTCTAGCAAAGTACCATCCACGTCGTTCAACAGTATGTGTTTAGGACCATCGCAATCCATAGTAACACAATCGTCCAGTACAACCCATCCGGACTTTGGTGGGTGCAACTTGAGCAAAGACTCTCTGCTGGCACGATCCATCGTAATTTCTTGAAACATGTGTGGGTGCTGTCCATCGGATGCTTCTGGATTTGATTCAATGACGCGTTGGTCTATCGTGATGTCACTTCCTGCCATCTTGCAATCTTCCCCAAATTTAGCAAAACTCGTACGCAGAACAGTCGCTCTGCCCCATACAGCTTGGTAAGTGGCTTGAGTTTTAATCCATGGTTTTTTAAATGGAATCATTGAGTTGAAATTTCTATAAAAAAAAAGAGAAAAAATGTTAAAAACAAAATGATTGGACTTCTATAAAACGACGATAAAATTACCTCGAAAATGTTGTCAAAATTAATCCAGCCCTGCTGTGCCCGGAAAACGCCCATTTATCGTGTTTGGGTGGTTTTATTTGGTCTTCCTCACACCTGGAAACATCGCTTATACCAACTGGTATTGCAGTAAAAAAATTAGTTATAAAAAATAAAAGTTAAAAAAGCTCAACAACTTACTGATAGTCGAATCAGACAATGTAAATCTCCTGTCAGCGTACAAAAAGCTCAAAGAATCGGGTCCACCAATGCCATAATGGACAGCAACGCCATTGTCGGACAAATATGCTTGTTTTACTGTAACACCACATACAAGACTGCCCCATAAAGCAAAATCCCAGTTAAACCAGCTGAAGACAGTGGTGGAGAAGACATCAATGAAAGTCAGTCAAACACAACAAAAGAATTCAACGACGATGATAAATTAGATGGAGAACAGAGAAACAGAAGGACAGAAAAAAAGAAGACAACAACACAATAAACAATGGGTTAAAGTACACCACATACCCTTTAAAATTGTTGTAACACATTCCATCTGGGCAATTTCCTAAAGTTGCTGAGCCAATACTCGTAGTGTGTGCTTCGTTTCGATCCCACTGCCAAGATTCCGTACCACCACTGCAGGGACCACCATACCCTTTGAATCCCAGGCGTTCACTACCAGCAGCAACGTTATCAACAAAGATACCTTTTTCATGCAAATCAAAGTTTGCGGGGTAATCTTCCCAATCTACGTTGTTGAGATTCGAACGTAAAGCAGCACCACGATGTGTCAGACGCGTCATGACCAAAACCGACAGTGTTTTTACGATAGCATTTAATGGACCCGCCCCTTGTTTGACTACAAACATGGAACCAAGGGATTTGAATCCCACGCAATTTTCAACGCGTACACCAGACACGCCATTTCCAATGGACACAGCTGCATTAAACATATAATCAAACGACACATGACTGATTGAACTAAGACCACCCCCAGCACCAAGACCGCGTGCAAAATATAAACAATGGCGGTCATCGAAACCAGCTTGACCGCAATCATAAAAACCAACATTTTCGGCATGAACATGTCCATTTTCCCAAACGGCTTTTCCGTCTACGACAGAAGCACGCCGAGTCACGGTGACGGTTGCGCCAAATTCGTGTTCGTACAATGAATGAAATGAGTCTGCAAAATCCGAATTACCACCACGTATACGAACAGCTCTGGACAATAAACCAACCTCACCACAAACAACACCAGTACCACCATCGCAACGATGGCGATGAGCAAAAGCGGAATCTACAGAAAGCACACTACCACTAACATGTGTAATGAATTTTACTTCGGCGTGACTGGGGTTATAAGCAGTAGCACTGATCACAATCTTATCGCCTTGTTTAAAATCACCGGGGTTTGCAACAATTACTGAAGTCGATCCAATTTCAACATGTGAATGTAATTTAGACCAGGAAGAAATACGCGGTGGGCCACGCATGTTTACTTCTCCAAACACCACAAGTCCTTTGGCACCAAAACTGGAGCCACCTGCCGTTACTCCTTTTGTAAACCGATCACCGTGCAAGACTACTTCGCAAGAATAAGAAATTTGGCAGTCCATTGTTAAATTACCTGTGCCACGTACAACAATATTGATTGCATTCAAACTTCGATTCGCATTCAAAACGTCTTCATAATGCAACGTTCCACGAATGTGCAATACTTTTAAAATAGGTGTGTCAATCACATCAAACAGTACAGTAGCATTGCTTGTCATTGTCACTGTACTGCCGTCCGTTGGCAGCCCAGTTACGGGATCTACTTTATCAATTTCAATCGCTGAAACACTACCATTCCAGGTTGAACGATGACTCCACCTAACAATATGAGCGACAGAGAATTTTTCAGCAGGATCTGGACAACCATTCAATGGACAGGGGTCTGCTACAAAACTGCTTGATACGGTTCCGTGAACCCCACCAAGAAAAAACGACACACTGCTCTGTTGGTCATTCCAAGACCATGTTCCATGTCGTTTCTGGAAGGTAGGGTCCAAGCTGGGAATTTTACCAGGAACTGCTGTATTGTTCGTATTTGGCAAGTAGTATTGGGTGGTAACACCATCAATGTCAAAATGATCGGGTTTCACTTGGTACTGTGTGCGCATCCAAATTTGATCGGCTTCTGTCACATCTGAAAAATCAAAGGCAAATGTTTCTACATCGGCACGTTCATTGGCAGCTAAATTCCACCTGAATTCATACAATTTACCAACAGGGACCGTAAACACGTGCCCCTTTGGAATCGTTCTTCTTTTAAGATGGTAGTCAACGCTCATTTCAGGATAGTCGTATTGGGGTTGAGGAGCGGCTACACACAATGTTGGTTCAATTTCACAATTGTGCCATGTCTTAAACCCGGAAATAGCATTATTGGATGAAGCGTCTTTCCAAAGGATCATGGAAAGATCCTTTGCAACAGTACCGACACGTGTACGTTGAGTACCATCCGCTTCGTCAAAAACCATATTCACGGTTGGAGATAATACACCTTGCGCCGATGTCCAATATCCAAGACCAAGTTTACCCACAGGGTTGGCTACAAATTGCGACGGAGTAGCAGCATCTGTTTTCATTTCAATTAAATATGGTTCACCTTCCTGGCGCCATTTCTGGTACAAATACGTGGAATCGTGTGCTTTCACAAAAGTCTTGCCGTTTGAATAGCCAACCATCAATTGTTTGTATTTTAGTACGGTCGGTGCCGTCGTTTCTCCGCCAGCAGCAACACGAACAAACCGTGTTTTGGGACACACTCGTCCAGAATTGCCACGACCGTACCTTTCATCCACCACACATGACTCGAACGAATCTAGCAGCGCGTTCCATGGCACACACGAAGTACCAGGAGTCAACCCAGTAAAAGTACCATCGACATCAACAAAGACACTTTCATGTGGATGATCCCATTTGATACGATTGAATGCGTTGTCCCAATGGATATTTTGAAAACGAACTTCCCATCCACCACCACCAGGTGTGAATGATTCTTTGGCCAATGCCGTCATAGCAACAGTCAAAGGATGGTCAAAATTAGCAAAAGTAACATTGTCCACAGTCAAACCATGGTATGCCGGGCCTTCCATTCCACTTGAAAGGCCACCGCCACCCCCCAATCTTCGGTTCGACTGTTCGCGAAGATGGCGGCTGTTGACCAAACGACGTCGAACATTGCTACCAAGCCGACGCGGTGCGCCCGTCGTGGAATGTTTCAATCTCCTTCCCATCAAATGGGTCAGATTAACATGTCTTGGATCACTGTGCCCAACAATTAACGAATCACGAATCACATTTTTACCCCAAGGACCCAGAAGAAGGCCTCCCTGCGCGCCTGGCCACTCCACCCCAGCATGTATGTTATCAGCTATTTTAAATCTTTCTAATATTAAATGGGCAACTCTTGATACTTGCACGCCATTGACTTTGTTTCGGAATGTTGTAAAATTTCTAAAATGTGCGTCCACGTAGGGATTGAGCAGCACATCGTGAGCGGCACACGGATTCTTTCTAGGAAAGTATTCATCGTAAATACGTAACCCATATCGTCCATTTGAATGTGCTGTATTGTTAAAGAATTCAAGCAGGGGTACACCCTTTGGACAAGTTTTTAAAGCAGCAACGGATCCAGCAGACGCTCCAGTTACATGAGTTTCCGCTCTGAAATAAAATTACGGATAGTTACGGATAGAAAATTAAATAGAAAAAAAAATCGAATTAAAAATCAATCAAATATTATGGAGTAAAAATACTAGTTAACTGTTGAATATTGCACTTACCTATACCAAAAGCCATAATTATCACTACCAGCGGCTGCATTATGTCTAACAATGTTGTCTGGGTTGGTAATCCAGAACGTTGCTGGAGTAATATCAGTGTTCAAAAGTGCGGAAGATCTTTTCGTTAAAATTCCTAAATTGTATTCAATAACATTCTTAGTTTCAATAGCATCTTCAATAAAATAAGTATGGCCCATCACATTGTAAGCCACGTTGTTTTGAATCCGCAAATAATGTACCCCGTGAATGGTAACAGCCCGATTAAATGTATGGTGCACTGAATTGGACCTTACATACGAACGTCTTACTGTTCCTATCATATGGAAATGAATGGGATATCTACCAAGACGAAATGCTTGGCCAGCATTTCTGACTTCAATGTTCTCTATCTTTGCGACTAATGATTCGTCGCCTGGAGAAAACATCATTATTGTCGCACCAAATTGCCAAGCTGAACTTCTTTGATCACCTTGAACAACAACGTTTCTTGTGAGAAGACCCACTTCTGCTCGTATTTCCATGAAATGGCCGTCACCAAATGGTCCCAAAGTATCGCCTTGGTGGGTATACACAAGCGGTCGATCAATCAGCACTGTTTTCCCATTGTCTAATAGTCCCACAACATTCACTTCTTCCACTTCTTCTTTTACATGAGACGTTGATGCAATCACAATGGTGCTTCCAACCTTCCAATCAACGGTTTGTTCGAGTTCAATGGTCGTAGAATTTGCATAGGCTGTTTTAGAAAGTCTGGTCCATGTCTGTAAGGTGGGTAAACCATGCAGTTCCAATCGACATTTTCGACATGCTAATACCTTCGCCCCATACATGGGAAGTTCAGTGTCTGTTGGTGTACCATGCAATGTAATGGTTGCTTTGTTTTTATACGGTTTCTCTTCGGAACCAATTTGCAATGTTCCTCCCACGACAGTAATGTATCTAGCATTTAGTTCTATATACGAATCACCAGTCGGGTCTGAATCATCAAATTCTAATGTACCTTCCACGACAACAACCGCAAACAATGGTGTTGATATATCCAATATGACCGTTTTACCTTTCGGTATATGGACTAGATCTCCTTCAACCGGCGGCAATTTTCCACCCCATGTTGTTAAGCTGGACCAGAAATCAGCGTATCTGTATCGAGCAGCACCTTTCTTGGATGGCAATGCTCGACCTAAACCACGAACCCTCACTTCAACGTTATAAGTACCTTGGTGGGTAATGTTTGTATCGCCGTGATAACCCGTTTTACATTGGACAAAAGTCGAAGTCACTTCTTGTACATCACAAGGTACATTGAAAATGTAAACTTCAACTTGTGACTGTGTCAAAATGGAAGACGATTTAAAAGTTGTATCAATTTTTAAAACTGTTCCACCGGCAGTACTGCCTCGAGAGATGGATAGCCCGTCAATAATTGGTGTGTTTTCAAGACGATGTACAAAATCTATAGACGATTGTACAACCAAAGAACGGGCCGACGACGTAATACGAAGTTCGGTGATTGAAAACACAAACAATGTTTTACTGCTACCACCTTTGCTGTGGGTGGTTGTTGTGGTGTCTGAAGTTTTCAAATCAATACGAAGCGAAGCAGACGAAAAGGCACCTGCCGTTGGCGTAAGTATCGTAGTTGTACCTGTAGTTGCACCAGTAGTTGTAATGTCGTCTCGTAAAACATCGACAGGAACAAACTGTTCCTGGAATTGTGCTCGACTGCCAACAGCAACATCACGTGGTGCTGAAAGACCCCAATTGAATTCTAACTTTTCAATCGATTCATAATTGTTACCTAAATCTAATTCAAACCATGCTTCATCAACAGTTGTTTCCAGGTGCGACCATTGTGTCATTATGTTTCCATCGTACATGGTGCGTCCAGATCGCTGGTTATCTTCAACACATGCATTCCCGGACAGCCATACGTTTATATTAACCAGTGAACGGTCGGTTTGCTTTTCAACAAGCATGACACCATCTTTTTTAGATCCTATCATCGCATATGACACATCTTCGAACCCTGTTTGTTCTTCAGATAAACCAAAAGATCGAAGACTGGATAATAGATCAGAACGTGAAGTACCAGCATTTAAATGTACCGCTATCCCAACAATGTCATGATCATCAACGGCACTGAGAAAAGAAACCATTTGATCTTTAGCATTATCACCAATGTTATAAGTATCAAATTGTACCATGTGTTTGACTTTTAGTGTTGATGCATCGAGTACAACAATTTGAAAACCACCGAGAGCTTTATTTTCATTGAGTACGAGCGGTACTCCATTCAAGTAAAACCCCACTGTTTGTGGAGCAGAACTCTGGGATGTCACCCGAAATTGTGTAGTGGCGATGTATTTATCGTTGGTACAACTAGCAGATGCGGAAGAATGAAACAACCATTGGTTGGTAAGGTTTCCTGACAAAATTTTACTGTTGGTTTCATTACTGCTGCCACTGCCAGTAATATAAGCATCAGAATGTGTAACTCGTATTTTAACTGGACAACTAATAGATGACAGAACAGAAGGATCATAAAACACAGTCGTATCCACTGATGCATCCGATTCAATATGAAGAGCAGGTGCCATGTAACCTTGACGCGTGAAAAAGAAAGAAAAAGTAAGATTTTTTCGGGGAAATATATATCAATGCAGCTACATGTTTACTTACCCTGATACGTATCAAATGATACAGCATTACGTTGTCCATTCCCTTCAATTCGCTTGAGGCGAATGGTTACCAAATTGGAGGCAGACTTCCATAACGGATGATGAACGAGTTCCTTGAAATGATTTGTCAGATCAACGCTGTATGCATCACCAACAGAAGGCCAACTTCGTGGCTCCCAGTAGGAAGTATTGGTATAAACAATGCTGCTGCTGCTACTAGAACTAACATCAACCTGAACTTTCAAGCGCATGTCATTTGTCTGTTTGGCATACAATATTAGAGATGCAGTATCTAATTTATTCGTGGAATCCCAAACCACATTTTGAAAATGCAGCGTCAACCGATTTTTTCCCACATTCAAATTAGAAGAACTTGTCCAATTCTTGTATGGGATGGGTTCTTGCAAAAATACTTTAACAAAATGACTTTCGTCCGCAGTACTATCAGTGTTGTCGTTCCAATGGGCTGCAAAATCTCCAGTGTGAGACACCGTACATCCAGGAGGAACGTGGTTCCAACTACTACGTACTAAATAATTACGACTTGCAATCACTTTGTCGCCATATGTTTCGATAGCAACATCTAAACAGTCCTCAACCAAAACACCTAACCAATCATTTGTTTCTTCAATATCATCTCCTGAATTTAATATCGAGTAATCATGAACAATAGCAGCAATAGCATCACGACCGCCATTGTTTTGGTTACTAACAGTGTCTTCATCTACAGCGGGCAATGCAGAACCCGTCAAACATGTAATCGTAGTAGCATTTGAAGACACTACATCGCAATCAACACCACACAATTGCACGATGTTTTCAGTGTCTATTCGACTAAAACCAGCACCAGAAACGGTTAGCAGTGTGCCTCCCGCCAATGATCCATCTACGGGGTGCATATTTTTAAAAATTAAATCAAATTGTACGGGTACTATTCCAGTATCAATGTCTGCAAAACCATACCCACCAGAACGATACAGGTTGAGACCATGTGTACCAGCAGTTTGTGGTTGACAAGCCATATCAATTGTCATATCTGTCATTGAAAGAATAGTACATGGTTCTCCCCAGCCGATAGAAATATTTATGGAAAACATATCTGTACCAAATTTAGAACCAACCAGCGACCATTCATGTGAAGTTGTATTGGATGCAGTCATTGATGTGACAATTGGTGTACGAGATATATCACCTTGAAAAAGATCAGTTGATGTCACTGCAACAGCAGTTGGCGAAGAAAATGTTGCACGTGTTGTACATTCCAATCGATCTCTGCGGCCGTTCTCTTGAATGCCACACAAAAAGCCACCGATCAAAGCATCTTGTACAGCGCCACTAGGATGCTTCCAAAGTGAAGGAGAAAAGCCATCACCATGAATAACAACACGAGTACCACCTTTGAGTGAACCCATATTTGGTTCGATGGAAATGATTGACATTGCGTATGAAATAATACGTGGAGTTTGGGCATTCGAAAGAACCGCTGTCCCACGCCCCAGAACAGTCAATACAACTTCATGTTCACCTTTGTATAACAAGGGAGCTTCGCATCTGACTGTAAATATTTCAATTCTAGCACCAGTACTATTCGTGGTATTGGATCTTGTTGGTAAAGCACAACGAGACATTTCACCACCCATTGTAACAGAAACAATAGGTTGGGTGTTTGTATCGTCAAAATCAACCCAATTTGTGCCATGGATTGTAACATTCGTTCCACGTGAAACATTTATTGTTTTCCCACCAACAAGTGAAGGTATTAGCAGACCACTATATTTATAAAACAATTCATCTGCTTCTGTTGCTTGAAAAACAACATCGCTAAAAGTTACTGGGCAATTTCGAAGAGTGTTATTGTACGGTACACAGGATTCAGGAGCTCTTGGCATCTTGCACTGAATCGTTGTGTCGTTAAAGGTGAGAATTTCACATGAAGTTTGTTCATCGCCAACATTGACGTACATCTCTGTCTTGTGTTTTGATCCCTTCCAAACAGAGGGTACTTCTTCCAAAACCATTAGACCACGACCTTTAATTGTCAGAACATCACCTCCCGCAAGCGATCCAGACTGAGGTGAGATTGAATCAACAAAGACTTGAAATTGAAACGTAGGACGTCCAGAGGCTTTGCCAATATCTTGAACAACAACACTTATACTACTAGCATTGCCCAGCCGATTTTCTTCATACCAATCTAATTGTGTCTGTGTTTGGATCGTTGCAATGGTACACTGTTCAAAGAAAGAAGAGAAACAATGAATAAAAGTTAAAACACAAATTTCAAATTGAATTAAGAATGAAGAATAACAACACAAACGACTACATACTTCAATACGAATACTCGTTGATGATGTTGGTATACATTTTGCCAATGCTTTAGTATTTTTACCAATGATCTCAACTAAATTTTCGGATGGTACAGTACTGAAGCCAACACCATGAATTACTACAACATCCCCACTGCTGCCCATGTCACTTTCAAGAGAATCAATACGTGGCGTGTCGATTACTGTTATGACTACACTGCCATTGCGGGCAGCTTGTCCATATGGAGCAACATTCAATATAATTTTTGTAGTTCCTATTGTTGTTGAAGGCGATAAACATTCAATGCAATTGTTTGTGGGTGATGGACGAAGATCAGTAATTGAACGTCCACCAATTTGAATAGAAGTGTTGTGAATATTATCACGCAAACTATTACTGCCACAGATAGTAATGCGAGTAAGTCCGGCCGCCGAGAGATGTACCGGTGATACACTGGTGAGCAAAGGTGTAGCAACATGTGTTGTTTGAAAACCATTGACTTTAGTTGCTGTAACCGTTCCTTTCCGGTCATTCAACTGCAAGTCATATATTGTATCAGTACTGTCGTTCATGGTGTCGGATACATCACACGACAATTCTGAAGTACCATCTGGGTGAATTTCAACGTTTATAACATTACACACGTGTTGGTTGTCAGAACTGTCAACTAATGTTACACCGACATCGTTTATGTCTGCACCAAAACCCGTTCCGACTAATTTTAATTGAGTACCACCATGCAATGAACCCGTTGAAGGTACCACTGTAGTTATACTAGTCACAAATGTAAAAGTAATATTTTCATTTGAATAACCCTATTCCAAGTTTATGAAGAACGATGGTTAGCACGATTTGAACACGTAACAACAAACACAGCAGACATTTTTTGAAAAAAAGAGAAAATTCTTACATAAGGATCCACTGCTACTCGCACAGGTACTTTGCCAGGTGACCCAACACCGGAGACAACGCATTGAAGAGTAGGACCCACAATTGAAGTTAGGTCACAAACAGCATGATGACCAAGTCTAACAGTTGTTGTTTCATTCGAGAGTTTCATCAATGACAGCTCATCAAGAACAATTGAAAGTTGTGTACCCACAGTACCAGTTGTTGGTGTAACAGACAGAACATTGGGTGTATAGGTATCTTCAAAAGAAAATCCACATCCGTTGATTTTTTCATTTGGTTCTGTGTGTGAATCAAATGCATCGCACATGGCGATGTTGGAGGCTATATTCAATGTTAATTGAGGTTTGTACATAGCACTTCTTGCCATTCCTCCGGGAACAGGATAAAGATTCAGACGATGATTCTCTTCCTTTATGATTTCAAACAATGCAGTGCTAGAATTTGTCCAACCTTCCAAGTCCGTTGCATTACTACTATTGTAGTTGGTGTAGGTAACATGAAATATTTGTCCTTTATAACATGATGTACCTCCAGCTTTTTCGACAGTAACTGCATCCTCAAGTCCTAAAAGTTGATTGATTGCATCTTCTACATCATTGTTTTTTGCGTTCCATGGCAATGGTGTACTTTGTTTGCCATCATAAGACAATTGAAACGATTCGTTGTTGCGAAAGCCACTCAGTGGTTGCTTTCTTGCCACAACATGTGTAATGTTAACAACAAAAGAAGACGAGGTTTCAGGTAAACCGTGGTATTGAATATTACTGATATTCAAGAGTGGCAAATCAACACATGTTGATGCTTCAAATGTCACGTCAAATCCTGTTGAAGTCAAATCAACAGATTGTACCTTGGTAATCCAAGGTTGATCGTCAACTGATTTAGTTGGAACAGTAGCACTGGTAAGTTGAGTCACAACTCTTGAATGGGAACTGATAGAAAATTCATCGATCCAAAAATCGCCATCGGCGAGTACCCCCGGCCGATGCCAAATCATGGCATCAATAATATGTGATTTCTCAATGCCAAACTTGACGTCAAGTGTTTCGTCCAAATTATAACAATGGTGGTGCCATTTCCCATCTCTGACAGTAGGAAAGTTTGCCGCCAAACTGTAATCCATTTGTGTTGTGTGCGCGCCATCACTCATGGTTATTGAATACCACCGCCTACTTCCACATGTTACATCATTGCCCACACCTTCACAATTTTTGACACGGACCAACATGTGTGGGTGTGAATCGTTTGGTATTTTATACGCTGTACATAACCAAGGATACAATTCAGTGTCATAACCATCTTTGATTTGACCCTCTTCTAAGTGGTTGTCGCCTTCGAAGTTCCGGCCATAATTTGCACCAAAAGCGTTAGTACTACCAAAATCAGTTTGTTTTTGAGAGTAGTAACCACAGTAGGGATCATTTGATTCAATAGATGGTCGTCGTCCGTTTCTGGATCCCCACAAATCGCAATTACTAGTACCACTCCCACAAGTGTGACCTTCAAATGTATCCAGATCATAAAACTGTTGATTATTGGACTCCTCTATCAGGCATGAATGCTGACGAGTTTCAACGAGTTTTTCAATCGCCAATTTAATGGTACTTGCACTGTCACCCAAACGTAACGATTTTCGAGACGAAGCTTGGTTTTTACTGCCTGCAAAAGACAAGTCAAATGAAATGTTACTGATAGAATAGGGGGTGGCAAATGATATCGATTGAATTTCTTTCGGTGGATCATTGATTGATGTTGAAACACCGTCAGTTGTTGCAGGTGTTAAATAAAGACTTTGTTTACCATCCAAAATAAAATTTGAATGTTTGTTGTTGTGTTTTGGATTTTCCATGCTGCCCGCCAATCCAAAAAGAGAAAGCGAAAAAAATTAGCACACCGTTTAAAGCAAACACCACAACTGCAACAACTGCAACAACTGCAACAACTGCAACAACTGCAACAACTGCAACAACTGCAACAACTGCAACAACTGCAACAACTAGAAACTTACCTGATTCCAATTTCTCCGAAATCACCACCATATCCTTCTTTGTAGAGCAATTCTACATAAATCTCATCGCCCTGTTGAAGTTCACGTCTGGAAGAGGGAAATTCTTGCCATGTACTGGAATAACTTGTAGTTTCAAACAGAGAGACCGCTTCGGACGGGTTGGAATTGGGCGATACAAACAATTCACCGCCATCGTCACTACGAAATGCAAATGTATAGTTTGCGGTCTTCGGTATGACTATCCATCCATAAATTTTTCCACCATAATTGTCTAGTCCAGACTCGAGGTCGTAATTGGAAAAACCACGTAGAACTGTTCGGCTCGTTGGAGAATTTGGATAATTGACATGTGTTTTCAATGATTCAACGGCAGAACCACCATCAAGAGATTCAAAGACATCAAAAGTACTGCCACGATTACCTTTAAACAATTGCGGTTGGCCAGCTGTTACAATGACATGATCATTGGCGTCTGTTTCAAGTGTACTGTTTCGTACAGATACACGACAAATAATTTCGTCCGGGGTTTGTTGAATCACTGCACATGGAACCTTATTTCCTAACATGACTTCAACTTCCATTAAGTTGGTACCAAACGAGGTTCCTTTCAATGTGATTTTGGTACCACCATGTATTGACCCAACATTGGGTGTGATAGACATAATTGTTGGAGCTACATCCACCTCAAACAATTCGCCAGAAGCTGGATGTTCCGTCATTGCATTGCCAGAAGGCTGTGCCAGGCCATTATTATTCGTTTTAACATTGATTGTAATGTTCCTTGGACCAAGTGGATGTCCTCTGACAAGACATTTACCGGAGTGAAAATCTGTTTCTGCCAACAAAGCACCGGATGAATCCACATTGCTGCATATATAATTATCAATCATGACTTGAACATTTGAATTATCATCGTGATGGTCTAAATTATCACCCCTAAACATCAGTACATCGCCCGCTGTAATTGATCTAAGTGAAAGATCTTGCAATTGGTTTACAATGGGAGTACGTTCATTGTTTAACAAGACACTGCACAACCCACCTGCATAAGTGACTAAACAATCGGCTTTCTCACTCAATGTTTTGACAACAAGCTCGTGGTACGAGCGTCGACCCAAAGGCCCAAACATGCGCTCCTTGCTGGCATCAACATGAGTTGTCGATTTAGTAGTATCGCAAATTAAAGTAGTAGAAGTTGAGAGATAAGGCACAACAATGCAATCAGCCACTTTAGGGCTACTGCCGATTTCGACCCGAGGACGATCGAATGGTGTACCAAATCCACTACCATCAACTGCTAATCGAATCCCCCCTAGCGTTCCGATCGAGCCCCAATGACCGGTTGAAATTTTATTGATGGTCATACTTTTTGTGAAGGATGTGCGGAGGAGGAAAAGAGTCAAGAGACTTAAAATTTTAGTGGTTGCCGCCATTCTGTAACGGAGTGGAGTTTAATGGATTACCGATGCAAATAGTCAGTTGACGA
>Ga0115007_10000717_pt1 | contig 21843 bp, 17 predicted proteins | sample ArcOceMetagenome_2_FD_87166 | JGI IMG/M metagenome (GOLD analysis project Ga0115007, IMG submission 87166) | Marine eukaryotic phytoplankton communities from Arctic Ocean - Arctic Ocean ARC135M Metagenome | ecosystem: Environmental > Aquatic > Marine > Oceanic | place: Arctic Ocean | collected...
AAATTTGTTTAATAAACGGATTCCCATTTTATATGTTTCTATGTTTCTATTGTTTCTACGTTTCTATGTTTTTAATATATTTATAATTTTTTAGAGGTTTATTAATTCAATTTAATTTTTCAACTCAACTATTGTCATCCGGAGAGAATTTATCAAATCACTATAGTCATCATCATCCTTTATAGTATTAAACAACTTTTCAATAAATTTTATATTTTCAATATATTCCTTTGCCTTATAAAGACCCTGTGTTTTTTTCAATATATTAATAACATATTTATCTTCTTTATTTGAAAAAATCAAATTTTTATTATGTTTGTCAAACCATAATAATATATCTTCTGTATTAAATAACCACACAGATTTTAATATATGATAAGCAAAAACATTAGTTTCTTCTTTATATAAAGATAAACTTTTTGATTTCTTTTTATTATCATCACTAATAATATCATCGTACGATAATCCCATATGGTCCAATACTTTTATACATGAAAATATTGAATAATATTTTTCAAATTCATTTAAAATACGAAAATTCAATATAAAATCATCAAAGTCATCTTTATTAGATAAACTAAAAAATGCTATTATTGATGTGTGGAAAATATTTGCCCAAAATTCACTATATGTTTCAGTTATATGGAAATCACTATTTACACTAAACATGCTTTTTAACTGTTTTTGTATTGCAAAACTCATATTTAATCCAGCAAAATCAAAACAAAGAGAATGCATCAACTCGTGTATTAATACTTTAAACCACTCCTCTTTTCTATATAATAATATTTCACCATCTTTTTTACATGCGTATGTAAGTGCTGTATTAATATGGTCTTTCGTCAATGTTTGTTTTTTTTCTTCTGGCAACAATTTCTTTTTATCTGTAAAACATAGAGAGATTTTTAACGACTCTATATGAGGAACAAAAAAACTTAAAAGAAAATTTAACAAAATAATTATTTTTTTTAAATAAATTTTATGTTCTTTATTATCACAAACTATAAATTCAACTGTGAAGTTAATACTGTTTATAACGAAATTATAATTTTCAATACATTTTATATTTTTTTTAATAAATGTTTGTATATTTTCTGGAACAAAAGTATTGTTTTTTAATAAACTGAAGTTTTCTAAAATTTCATCTCTATTTTCATCATTTAACTTTATCAGATGCTTTTTTATTTCTTTTCCTTTAAAAATTTCATTATAATATTCATTCGATAATTTAATATTTTTATAAATTTTTCTTATTATTTTATCAATATTTTTATCTTTGTGATGATTTATTTTATTTAAATGCGGTAAAAGCAATTTCAAAAAAGAAGAACTCGTTTTTGTTAAAGACATGCTTATATTATACTTTTAAAAAAAGTATTGCAAAAAATTATACTTTTGTAATAACTTTTTGCAATACTTTTGCAATACTTTTTTTAAAAAGTTTTATAATACTTTTGCAATACTTTTTTAAAAGTATTATAAGTCTTTATCAAAAACATCATCCTCTAATAAATTATCAATACTTTCAATATTAATATCATCCTCAACCAATGCCTTCTTCTCTCCAAACATTGGAATCTTTCTAAAACCATTAGTTTCTATAATTGACTGTCTAATCTCCATAGTATTATTGAAATTAACCAATACACTACCCTTTCCTCTTCTTAACATTAAATGAACCAGTTTCGAATCCTTTGTTGCCAATAAAACCTTCTTTGATAATTCATCTTGTTCATATTTTTCTTTTTGACCATTCATCATAATTCTCTCTTTTATATCTTCCCATTTTGGATCTAATACAACAGATTTAGGTCTATATTTTTTTCCTCCAACTTTTCCAGACCGACCACCCGCAGTTAATGCTAATTTTGCATCTTTACATATTTCAGACCCACTATTAAATGTAAATTTTTCATAAAATTCTTTATATTCATCGCTTTCTTCAACCTTCCATTTAAATTTGTTGGCATGAAACCAATGCTCTACGGAAGCCCATTCATAACCATCCAAGCTAAATAACGACTTACCCTCATTTTTTGAAAGCCCTCCCCACATATTTGACAACACCTTTCGCCAATTTTTTATTCTACTTAACTCATCAAATTTAGTGGGGTCCGATACTTTTTCACTCCATCTTTTTTCAGCATCTTTATGATTATTTCCACCTTTTCCTGGCATAACATCACGCGATTTACTGTAAAATACAAATACAGAACTATCATCATATAAATCAGGTCTTTCCAGGTCATTAACTGTTTTCTTTGAATCTATTGACATATCTTCAAATAAATCTCCTTCTTCAAAATCTTCTTGTTCATTATTAATAACGCTATTACCAATCAATTTATTTATTTCTGGGTCAACCATCGCCATTTTTAAATATTTTGATTCACCTTCAGCATGTCTTAATGTTAAACTACCTCTTTGCTTCCAATCACTACCAACCGCTTTTTCACTCATAATATAAATATCCCCGTTTTTTAAATCGAATTTGTATCTATCACCAATAGATTTACCGTTTAAGAACCATTGATAATGTAAAGGAAATCCGCTATTATGGTCTTCACCAAAACGAACGCCAATAACATCTTTACTATCATTTTTCCCATGAAATCCAATACCGGTTTCATTCAAGTCATCGTAATAATTACCTTCTGCGTTCTTATTTTTTGCCTTTTCACCAATAATTTTTGGTAAAGAATTTCTTATATGTTCTGTTAAAGGTAACCTTGAGAATGGTACAATAGTCCCTAATCCATTTTCAAAATCAGCTTCCCGTTCTTCATCTGCAAAGTATAAATTATGTCTACCCTTCTTATTTAATACTTTTCCTTTTTTAGAATCTTTATATTTAGTGTCTTTTTCTAATACTTCATGTTCATTAAATAAGTCAACTGAATTTTTTCCAATTGTATTTAATAACATATTAACCCCGTTTTTAAATATCAGGATTGAAGCTGGTTCAGCTTTCTCTTTTTCATTTGCAGGTAAAACGGTACGCAGGTCAAATATTTCAACCTCGGATTCCTTAAAAATTGACCTAATTTTATTTTTTGTATCTTCTAATTCTTGTATTGTATAACCTTTTACTGCTTTTTCAATAACAGAACTAAATGTCAAAGTTACACCCTTTTTTACAGGTTTTAAAAATTTAGATTTAGACCTTAAATTTTTTCTTGTTAATAATTTACCGACTTTTTTTTTATTTAATATTTTTTCTATTGTTTTATATTCTTCTATGATTACTTCTAAATCATCGTATGAATGTTTTCGATTTTTTATTTTATAATCAAATATTGCTTCTTGTCCAAAACTTCCTCCGCCTATTTGTGTTTCTTCAAGATAGAACTCTGAATATTTTAAATCTCGAAGTTTTTTTGAATTTGGTAAAATTTTGTCTATATAAACTTTCATAGCATCTCGTAATTTTACTTTATCATTTAATTCGTCGTTCTCATATTCATTCATTAATAATTTTAATTCATAAACATTGTCATTAACTGCGCTATTAATTATTTTTATCAATTCGTCTTTATTTACAACTTCTTCTTTTTTTCTATTATTTGATTTAAAATTACTCTGTTTTTTTGTTGTTTCATTGTTTTTAGTTTCATTGTTTTTAGTTTTATTGTTTTTAGTTTCTTCGTCTTCTTTATAAAATTCGATATAATTTTGCCATCTTGTTTTATTTAGATTACTAATAAATAATTTTAGTAACTTTTCTTTTTCTGTAAATTTTTGATATTCGCTTTTTAAAGAATCGAATTCGGTAACTATTATATCTTCTTTTTCTAAATTAAATAATAATTTTAATTTATTTTCAATAATTTTTTGCTTTAAACTTTCTAAATGATTTTTTATATCATCCTGAAAATCACGATGTTCAATATATTTACCCTTTTTAATTTTAATACTTAAATCACATTTTTTTGAGCAATTACATTTAGCTATTAAATATTTTTCATTAATGATAAATTTAGTTCCACCTAAATTTTCACAATTAATACATTTAACAGCTAATAATTTTATTTTTTTTTTAGCGTCACTTTTACTATATTTTTTTAATATCTTTCTTTTTAAATCTATCCGTTTATCATCATATTTATTTTTTAATTTATAAAATAAATTAATATCATTTAAATAAGTATCTTTATTCATTATAATTTTTTAAAATATTATATTTTTTGTAATTTTTTATAATAAAAAATTACAAAAACAATTTATTAAACATTATAAAATTTTTCGTGCAATAATTCATAATCACTTTCAAATTTAGGAAGAGTTGTAATCATTTCTTTATTTTTTATTTTTGAAACTTCCATTATATTTCGCAATTTTGATAATATATAATTTTTTTTAATCATTTTTTTATTTTCTTTATCTTTTTCATTTGGCTTTGTCTTATATTTATATGCTAAATATATTATCAAAATAATTATAAACACAATTAGGAGTACTAAATTTAATAAAAACTCATTATTTGATTTTTTCTTAATATTACAATTTTTCAAAGTTTCCGATAAAAAATATTTTGTTCCCGGTTCAGTTAATCTTGGATTCATTGATATATTTTAGAGTGAAAATTTCAAAAAATATTATACTTATTATTTATAATAATAAATGTCTAACCCAGAAAATCCAAAAATTAAAAGTGGTGCCCCTCCAAATTTTACAGTGGCATATCTTATACCTTTATTCTTATATTTTTTTGCTTCGTTTAAACTTTATATGAGCGCTTTAGATGATAAAGGTATAAGAACTAATAGTAATCCACAATCTAAAATTGCATTATTACAATTAGCTTTTATGGTTGGTTTATTTTTAATGATGTATAGCTTTAATATTAAAACATATTCCTTAAACTGTCCGGTTGATAGCAAAAGATTCGCATTAAATGCTTTTCTTTACACCTTCTTACCATTTATTTTCATCATGGGTACATTAATTACCATATTAGTTATGATGCCCGGTTGGAAAGCACCGTTTTCAAATACAATCGGATTTTTCATTATAAAAAATGTTTGGGCTAGAAAGTTATTTAATTTACAAGAATGGGTGAAGGTTGAGGGTGTTGATGATGCTGCATTAGGACCTTTAAAAAGATTTAATAATAAAAATAATAGGACCTTTTTTGTAAATGAACTGACACCCGATAATTTCTTTGAAGGAATAAAATCACTAAATATTGGTCCTGGATTACAATTTGATTTTCATCCTAAAAATATTAATAATCCAAAACAAGACGGTACTGATATGGTTAATCCTATGAGTAAAGGCGTAAATATTATGAAACAACTTTATAGTGCTGTCGTTTTAAAAGATATGATTTCCGAATTTATTTGGTATTTTTTGGGTGGTTTATTGGCATATTCGGTTTCGCAAATAAACATTATAGATGCTGCTTGTGAGAAAGGTGTTCAAAAAGATGAAGATGAAGAGAAGGAAAATGAATCAAATTAAACAAATTAAACAAATTTAAATAAAAAAATTTATTTAAATTTTTTTATTTAAAAAGTATATCTTGGCAAAGTAATGTAATATAAAATAAAAACATAGCATAAAATTGCTAAAAATATAGTTATTAACCAAATAGGAATAACTGTTTTTTTTCTATAACCTAACCCGAATTGTCTAAAACTACCATCTTCTTCATATATAAATGACGGTTTGGAACTTTGAATAATTATAAAAATTGTTAAAAATAATAATATGGATGCCGAGGTTAAATTTTTTTTAATGAATTTTCTATACATGTAATAATTTATATTTAGATTTTTAATTATTCTATAGAATCTATATTTTTTTTTAATAAATTATAAACTACTTGAAATCCTAAAAATAATATATATAACTCTCCCAAATGAAAAGGTGCTCCAAATTCCCGCTTTTTGTAAAGATACCCTAAACCACCAATTATTCTAAATATTAAAACAATCATTCCACCAATTGCTGTTTTTTTTGGTTCAAATAATCCTATAATAAGAAACAAGGGCATGAAAACACTCATAAATTCCACATTATTTTGATGTGCTCTTTGGGCTCTTAAATAATAATCAACATCCTCTTCTCGTAATTTCAATTTGCTGATTTCACTATCCCTCGGATAAAGAGTTGGAGCTTTTATTTTAGTTAAACTTCTAGCTCTTATTACCGGTATAACCAAAATCAATTGTTGCATAAAATACATAAATATTGCAATTAATAAAACATAACCATAATCTTTCCCAATCTTTAATTCAACCATTTATTTTTAAAAATATTAAATTTTCATTTTTTTAATTTATATTTTTTATATTTTTTTATATAAAAAATATTTACCATTCTTCTTCACCATCTCTTTCACCTTCTTCGCGCATATCGAATGCCAATTCTTCATTCATTAATCTATCTTCTCTATATTTTTCTTCTAAATTCTCCATTGTAAATATTTCCATGTTTTCCAAAGTAACATCGTCTACCTTTCCTAGTTGTATTTCCAAAATAGCTGTTTTTTCTAGGTCATTCCTTTCTTTATCATATTGATTTGGGTCATATTCAAATAATGCTTTCGTTTGACCCAACCTCCATTTACCAAGTTTATGATTTTTAAGAGTGTCTTCAACTTTTCTTTCTTCATCTGATAATTTTCTTAATGTTTCTGTTATTCCAAACTTTTCTTTAACCCTCGATTTCATAACGCTTTTTTTTATTTTACTTTTTGATACGTTTAATGTTTTTTTTCTTTTCGAAAATATTATTAACATTTTTGAAATCATTTCTGCAACGACTTTTCTTAAACTAGCTTTTCTACCTTTTAATAATGCTTCGTCAACTGACTTTACTTTTCTTTCTTCGTCAATTGTTTCATTATAAATTGCAAAATTGTCTGTAGAAGTCTCTTTTAAAAGACCAATATATTGATTTATAGCACAAAAAAAGAAATATTTATTCAAAGTTTTATAAAACCTACCATTCAAAATACTCTTTTTATTCTTATTTTTATTAATATTTGAATAGAACGGTATCAATTCAACTAAATTTAATAAATTTAAAGATTTATCAGTAATATTTTTTAATAAAATATTTAATTCTTTATTACCATAAACGGATTTTAAATTTTTCATTTCGTCTGAAATAATTTCTTTTAACAACATATTATGCCTCATAGATAACTTCCAATGTTTTGGTATTAATTTATCTTCATAATTTACTTTATTTATAACAATTTCCGGAAATACTTTACAAACATCCAAAATCATATTCTTTATTTGTAATCCTATTCTATAATCTGAATTATCTTCTTCTGACATATAATAATCATCCCCGAATGTATTGTATTTTTCTATTTTTTCAATAAATTTTATACTTTTTGATATACCCTTTTTTATATTTTCTCTCAAAAATTGGGTTATATCTACTACGAAAGAATCCACTTTCGAATTAATTATTAAAAGAAAATCTTCAAAAACATCATCTGTTTTTTCATTATAATTTATTGAGAATCTATCCATTAACTCTAAAATCTTCAATAAAACATCTTTATCACATACATTGTTTCTTTCTTTCAATAAAATATATTTTATCAATTCTTCAAATTTTGATTTTTTTATTTTCACCTTTTTCCCAATTTCCAAATTTAACATTTTTTTCTTATGAATCATTTTTATTAATTTATTAAATAAATCTTTATCAAAAATTAATCCATCATCTTGTTTCATTTTAAATATTTTATCAGTTATTGAATCGTACTTATTAAATGATGACACATTTTTACCACAAATATTTGCTAGTTCTTCTGGTAAATTTATCCCCGAATTAAACTTACAATGTTTTATAAAAGCTCTATATATAGTTTCCTCTGTAATATTGTTTTCAATTTTTCTTCTTTTAATCTGGGTATCCTTATCAAAAAAAAAGTAACAAGCTTTACTTATCGAATCATTTCTTTTTTTTATTTTTTCTAATATTTTTATGTTTTCATTATATTTTTGAATTGTTTTATCTTCTTCAACAAAATAATCATAAACATTATTATTTTTATCATTGCAACATGCATTTTGTAAATAAGGAGTTCCTGTATTTGTCATAAATAATAACTCTTTCTTATCTACTACTTTATTAATTTTTTCGATTATCGCAAATGATAATTCCCTAATTTTTCCAATTAAATTATTCATTAATTTAAATTGGCCATTTTTACCTTTTTTTATTATAGAGTCAAGTAAAACTGTGAAATTACTGCTTAACATTTGAACGCTTCCTATTTTAACCTCGTTTATTGGTGGCAGAAATGTATTCCATTTTTTTAATTTGTACTCTTCTGTTATTGTCAACGTATTTTTTTTCTCATTTAACCATTCTTTTTTTATTTTTAATTTTTCCATTAATTCTATATTTTTTAACGCTTTCTCACCAATAAAAGTTTTCACTTTATGAACGTATTTATCAAATTTTGGCAAAGTTCTTGGTGTTATTTTTTTAATACTTGGTAAACCGCCCCAAATTTTTTTGTCACTCTTTATTTTTATTAATATGCATATAATATAATTTAAAAAATCTTTTTTCGATGTTAAATTATTCAAAGGATATCCATTAAAAGATTTAACGCAACCCGGAAATGTTTTAGATGTTTTAATTTGAGGTATCGCTGTTTGTACGGTTATAATAAATACCGAAATAAGCGATAAAAATAAAATTTCATAAACATGAGTACTATAACTTTTAACAGTTTTATTCTTTTTACTAGCTCTTTCAATTATAACATTATATTCTGCCCTACTTATTGTATTTTCATTATTCAGTTGAATTATGATTTTTATCATGTTGTCCGTATATTCACTAATACTAATTCCTATATTTTTTGCAATTATATCAATTAATTGTTTTATTATTTTTGACGTGTTTGATTTCTTTTCAACTATACCCTGTTGTAAAACATTCCTTATAACATCTTCTTCATCTTCTTCCAATACCTCCCTTGTATTAATTTTATAACCGTTTTTATCATACCCCTCACTAGTATCATAATGTATTATTTTTATCAAATAACCACTGTGCTTATCAACCATTTTGTCACCATCGTCGCTTAATACTCCTCTATCTTTTATAATATTATTAACTGTATCATTATAATTTTCATTTTCGAATGATTCCGCCATTTTAAAATAAAAACTTGGCAACAATGTAATATTTGATTCAATGCAATAAAACCAATTCTCATTTTCGTTACTACTAGGTTCATGGTCACGACAATATTTTTTTATGAACAAAAGGATATCAGAAAATTTCTTTACTATATTTGTTTGTCCCAAAATAGCATCCCGCAACTTTACATGAGGAGAGGTAATTATATTACTATCACTTATACTATTTCCCATTTTTACCATTAATAAATCTCTCTCAATTAACTTTCTCTTTTCAAATTCAATATTGTTTTTTAAATTAAAAAAACTTTTCTCTTTTAATTTTGTCAACCTTTTTAATTGTTTCTTATGTTCTATATTTAAATTTTCCGAAAAATTCTTCGCAATATCATTTAATAACCCCTTTTGATTTGCAATATTATTTATTTCTATTGTCCCACATTTATCTTTAATTTTTAAACATTTATCTTTCATATTGCAGAATACTGAATCATCAGGCATTTTATCACTTAATTCGTCATTTAAGCGCCAATTGTTATTTTTTCTTTCGTAATATCTAAATTCATAGTCACCCAAATCCAATACTGCATAATCATTTTCCTTTATAGGTTTTTTTCCAATAATCATACTGTAAGCGTCATCCTTCGCTTGTGTCTTCTCTATACCCACGTTTTTTATTAAATGTTGGGTAATTTTTTGTAATAATAGTTCATCTTCTAAAATATTTCTATCTTCTTCGAATTCTTCCATAATTTCATATCTTGTTGTATCGTATTCTCTATCATAATAAATCTCTTCTTTACCATTATCATTTTTTAATTGTTCAATGTCTTCATATTTTTTTGTTAAAATAAATTCTTTACATAACTCTTTTTTCATTTCTTCTTCTTCCTCGTTTTTTAATTTTTCCATTTGTTGTTCCATCATTAAATTAAAATTATCTTTTTGATATAAATTTTGTTGCGATAAGCTTAACAAAATATTTAAACAGTTCCCGCTATCATAACTTATAATATTTTTAATAGATTCGTTCGAACTTACATTTTTTATATTATACAAGTCTGTAATTTCTTGAATATTACTTTTCAATTCCGCGTTATTTACAAATAAGTCTGAAAATAAGTTTTTATATTCAATAACCGGATTTGCTTTATTCATATAATTATTTTCTCTTCTAACCAATGATTTTTTCATTCTAGTCATATTTTTATCAATAATTTCATTGATTATTTCATATTGTGATAAATTAATATCTTTCGAATAAATCATATAATGTTCCAATTCTTGAATAAAACCTACATTCGTTGTTTTATTTTTATATAGTTTATGTGATTTTTTTATAAATTCTTCATTTGATGGAATTATTGATTTTAAGAAATTAGTATATATATTCAAATCATTTCTATCTTCATAATTTCTAGTTTCTGTGAAAGAAATTTCATAAGGTTCTTCTTCGTTAATTGGTAAAAAAGAATTTTCAAATTCTTCTGTAATTTCAATATTTTCTAAATCAATATTTTCAAGTATATTATAATTTATATTATAACCATTTAACAAAATTTTTTCATACAAATTTTTTTCAGGTAAAAATAATTTGGAGTATTCTTTAAATTTTTGAGGCATAACAATAAAACCTTTTAAAAATAAATTTTCATTTTCTATTATTTTTTTTTCAGTAAAAAAATTTGATAAATCATTCTTATGTAAAGTGCTTTCACCAGTAATATATTTTTGGATATAATTTTTTTGTAATTTAGAATTTTCATTAAAATAGACACTGGAATTTAAATTATCATTATTATCAATAATCGTATGAATATCTTTTGATATTTTTATTTTTGCTATTATGTTTTCCTTCATTTTTGGTTCAACAAAATTTCTTTGAATGTTATTCAACCTTTCCCTCGTAAATTTATATTTATCATTGGAAGAATTCATATCATCATTTCTATATGAATTTAATGTATTATTAAAGGTTTCGATGAAATTATCAGTTGTATCAACAATATAATCATTCATCTTTTCTTCTCCAAAAAGTTTAATATCATATAATTTCTTCTTGTTTTTTACTATTGGTATTAACCATTTAAAGTCATTTTCTAAATTTATTAATTTATTTATTAAAGATTTGTGTTGTTTTCCTTTATAATTTAATTTTGGTGCGTTTACCATACCATCTTCTTTAAAATTAGAAAATTCTAATCGCAATTGTTTAAATCTATTCAAAGTCTTATTTATTTCATTTATAACATTTTTTGTTCTATTCTTTGCAGAAACAGTTGATAATAAATTATCCAACAAATCAGTTACTTGTTGCTCTATCGAATATCTTTTATTCTCCTCATTAATATTAACCATTTCCGTGACTTGTAACAAATCTTCTTTCGAAAAAATAATATCATTGGCATCTATTATCATTATATCGTTTTTTTCAACATTTTCTGCTTCGTCGTAATTTAGTTCTAAATCATCCAATTCATCTTCTTCAAATACAACTTCTTCATCGTATTCTTTTTCTTCTTTTTCTTCTTTTTCTTCTTTTTCTTCCTTTTTCAACTCTTCTTGACTTAAAGGTTTTTCAAATGGTCTAATTGAAATAATATTTAAATTTTTTGGAATACCCTGGTATTTAAAATCAATATAAATTTTTTGTTTTGATGGAAATACTTCAATCTCTATCATATCGTTTTCTAAATTTGTAATTTCACCATTTATTATCATAGGTACGTCTCCGCCAAATTCTATAGAAATACTTACGCCAACAATCAAATTATTCTGTCTTGTATAACCCTTTTCCTCCGGATTGTAAAGTATTTCAATCGATTCAATACTTTCGTCTGTTATTATATTACCACTAACATTCAATTCAATGATTTTATTTTCTTTTTGATTAATCAAAGTTATTTTTTTATCATCTAAATAATCAATAAAAAAAATTTTTTCATGCAAATTATCATTTATAGGAGCTATTATTTTTATAATTTGCCCTAAATCCAAATCTAATTTATTTTCAGTATTTTCTTCCATTACTTATATTCTATAGATATAATACTTTTAACTTTTTATAAAACACCGCGAAAAAATTAATGAAAGCAATGAAATTATAATAATATTAAATAATAATATTAAATATTAATAAAAATATATTTAAAATATATTTGAAATAATATTATTATATGAGCGTTAATATGAAATATACACCATTCAACAAAAAAAAAATTAAACAGCTATGCGACGATGATAATTATATTTTTAAAAAAAAAAACGATTTTACCATTATTAAATATAATAAGAAAAATTTGACTTTCGATAATGTAAATTCTGTTGGATTATTTCGTTCTTTGATTATTAATAAAGAAAGAATCGTATCATTTGCTCCTCAAAAATCAGTTAATTATAATAGCTTTATTGTTGATAACGATTTTAAAAATTGTTTTATTACTGAATATATTGATGGAACTATGATTAATATTTTTTTTAATAATGAAAAATTAGATGATGACGGAGAATTAAAACCCGGATGGGAATTTTGCACACGAAGTAATATTGGTGCCAAATGTCGTTACAATCTTGATACTCAAAAAACATTTTATGATATGTTTTTGGATGCATGTATTGAAGAGAAATTGGATTTTAATCTTTTAAATAAAAAATATAGTTATTCGTTTGTTTTACAACATCCTGAAAATAAAATTGTAAAAAATATAAAAAAACCAAAATTGTTTTTAACACGAGTTTATGCATTTAATGATAAAAATGAAATTTTTGATGTTACTGAAGAAGAGAAAAATATTGATATTGATTCACCAAAAACATTATATAATATTAATAAAAATGTGTCAAACTGGATTGATTTTACAGAATTATGTTCTGGTGAAATGTTGCCATATGATATGGTTGGTTTTGTCATTTATAATAAAGATGGTATTAGAACAAAGATTCGAAACATTGCTTATGAAAATCTCAAAAGATTAAAAGGTAATCTCCAAAAAATGTTTCTACAATATTTAACATTAAGAAAAAATGGTCAACTAGGTTATTTTTTGAAGTTTTTCCCAGAATATAAACAAGAATTTGAATTGTATAAAGAAAAATTATATAAATGGAGTTATCAGCTTTTTGACCATTATGTTGATACATTTATTTTAAAGAAAAAACGTCTTAAGGAGTGTCCATTCGAATTTAAACCCATCCTATACAATATTCAAAAAGAATATCTCGAAGTGTTAAAACCCAACAACAGAAAAGTTACATTTAAATATTTGACTAGTTATGTAAATGACTTTATTCCGCCAAAAAAATTAATGTTTTGTATTAATTATCCTTTACGAAAAAAACTTTTAAAAAAAGTTTGACAAAAATAAACTTTTAAAAAAAGTTTGACAAAACTTTTAGAAAAAGAAAACTTTTAAAAATATAATTTTAATAAAAAAATTATTTATAATTTTTTTATTAAAAGTTTTGTCCTACTTTTCCCAAAAGTAGTAGTTAGATAAATGATTCTTTGATATGTTTAAAAATTCGTTGACTAGTATCTACACATGTTTTAAATAAACTTTTGATATTATCAATATTTGCTTGTGTTTCATCTGCAAAAACAATTCTAATAATTGAATGTTCATCATGAGGATGCTTCTTAATAAATCCAATATAACTTAAAGTCTTTTTATCTTTGAAAAATATTTCGTGTAAAAGATATTCAATAACTTTCCCAATAGTATAACCATACCCATCCAATTTTATATCAAATGAATTATTAATTTTAATTTGATTTGTAATAATTTCAAATTTATCTTCTTCCATTTTTTTTCCAAAAATTTCCAAAGACTCAAATAATACATCACATGATTTTTTTAAAATTTCTTCATTGCTATTTATTCCAATAGTTTCTACAATAAAGTCGAAACTATTTTGTATGAAATATCTTTTACTGTCAAGAATATACCAATTTTTCTTTCTTTTTTGAATTTCTTTTTGTGATAACATTAATTTTTCTAATTTTTCTTCTTCTACTGACCACGCTTCGGTTTGTCTTACAGGGTCTTCCGTATTTTTATATGCTGAAGTAGAACAAATATTATATTGTCCACTTTCTTTAGCAGTTGTTACAAATAATTTACATTTAAATTTCAACTTTTGTCCTTCTGTTTTTTTTGAAATTGGTGGTTTTAGCCTTGTAAACAAAATATGTTCTTTCGTAATTTCCGATGGAGGGAATATCTTTTTTTTCAGCTCACTTGAAAAATTTCTATTTGTCGCAGTATCCGTTATTTCAAAATCCTCTGTTGTAATAAATTCGATTGATTCGCTCTTATTTTCTTTGTCCAAAGAAATTATTAAATTATCTATTGGCGTTTTTGTTAAATCTTTAATATGAACGGGAATGCACGCTAATCTTTGTTTTAATATTTCATTCGTAAAAGAAGTTGTATTTTCATAAATAATAATTGAATTTAATTTTTCACTTAATTCATTGTACGGTTCTGTTTTAAATCCAACCGTTTCTATATCGCTTAACAAGGTCCTTCTAATAGCATTAATTATACTAACGTTACAATTATCTATTCTAAAAGAATAGATATTATGATTCTCTTTTTGTTCTGTGATATTTGGTAATTGAAATTTTGTTTCACTCATTTTATATATTAATACTAATGTTATATATTTAAATAAATTAAAAATATTTTCAATTTAATATATTAAAATTTAATAAGTTAAATTTTAATATTCAAAAACTTTTATAATAATAAATGAGTTACGTTTTATATTATAGTAAATATTGTGAAAATTGTAAAAAAATATTATATAAAGTTGGTAAAGATAAAATAAAAAAAGACATACATTTTTTATGTATTGATAAAAGGAAAATTATAAAAGGAAAGGTTTATATTGTTTTAAGCGACGGTAAAGAATTATTAATGCCTGATGAAATAAAAGAAGTTCCAGCGCTACTTCTTTTAAACAGAGGAAATAGAATTATATATGGCAATGAAATTTTAGAATTGTTTAATCCAATTCTAAAAAAAACAACAAAAAATATTAACGGTGGAGAACCTTTAGCATTTTCTAATTATGAAATGGGCGCTGCATTGTCTGATAATTATTCTTATTTAGACCAAAATTCTGATGAGTTGTCTACTAAAGGTGAAGGTGGTTTAAGACAAATGCACTCGTTTGCAACTTATAATTTAAAGGATGAGATTGAAACCCCACCTGAAACTTTTATTTCAGAAAAAATAAAATCTGGAAATGTCTCAAAATTATTAAGTAAATTACAAGAAGAAAGAAATAATGAAATGAATAATAAAAAAATGCCTGTTTGAGTTTCATATTCTTTCACTTAATAATAGTAATTTTATAATTATTTAAAAAAATAAATATAAAATTATTAATTATATGAAAAAAGATAAAAAATTTATATATAAAACATTCAATAACGAATTCAAATTATTTTTATGTTTTTTAATTAATATTTTTAACTCAAATGATGAAATTAAATCATTCAATACAGCAATTAATATGTTAATAAAATATAATCCTACAAAACTTATTTATTTATTTAATTACTACGTAACAAACCCATATGATAATATAATTCAAAAAGGTGATTTTGAATATTTTGAAAATAAAGATTATTCTTCAGATGTTACAGATTTAAAAGAAAATGCCGAATATGTTTTAAACACATATAATAATCTGCGAAAAATTATTTCAAACGAATCACTTGAAAATAAGAAAATTTCTATGAAATTTATTCAAAACTTATCAAGTTTGTCAAAATTATATTATTCGTAATTTTATAAAATCTATTAAAATTTTTATAAAATATCTATAAATTAGTATTTAAATATTCTATTATAGATTAAAATAATATGAATAAAAATGAAATCCCAGACGAGTTCAAAAAAATTGTTAAAGACTTCGTCACTGATATTTTGAATACTTTTCCAGAATATAAAGATAAATTTACTGAAAACGAATTAGAATATTTAAAAAAAGATAAAAACAATGGAAAATTAAAAATAAGTTTTGACTATTTTAAATCTGTTTACCCGGAGAGATTTTTTGATATATTATATGAGAACGAAGAATTATTTACTGATAATACTAAAAATACAAAATTTTTTGAAAACATAGAATTTAAAGATATTTGGAAAGAAAATATCAGCGAAAATACCAAAAACATTATATGGAAATATTTACAGTTAATGTTATTTTCTTTGTCAAAAAATATAGATGGTACGGATACATTCGGAGATACCGCGAAAATGTTTGAAGCTATTAACGAAGATGTATTAAAAAATAAGTTAGAAGAAGTAATCTCATCCATGAATGATGTATTTGATATATCAAGTAATAATAAATTTGAAGAAATGATGAAAAACATGGATGTTTCTGGTATGCCAAACATGGCGCAAAACACTGATGGAATGGCTAGTATGTTTGAAGAAATGATGAAAAACATGGATGTTTCTGGTATGCCAAACATGGCGCCAAACATGGCGCCAAACACAGATGGAATGGCAAATATGTTTGAAGAAATGATGAAAAATATGAAAGGTAATATGAAGGGAAACGTTGACGTTTCCGGTATACCTAATCCCGAAGATATTCAAAATCATTTAAATTCTTTGATGGGTGGCAAAATTGGTAAATTAGCAAAAGAAATCGCAGATGAAACCGCATCAGAATTAGATATAGATACAAATAATATAAACGGTGTTGGTGACATTTTTTCAAAATTATTTAAAAATCCTGGACAACTAATGAGTATGATTAAAAAGGTTAGTTCAAAATTAGACCAAAAACTTAAGTCTGGTGAAATAAAAGAAGCAGAATTAATGAAAGAGGCTAATGATTTGGTAGAAAAAATGAAAAATACACCGGGTATGAAAGATATGGAAAAAATGTTAGGAAAAATGGGAATGGGAGGGAAGGGAGGGAAAGTTAATATGAATATGTTCCAATCAATGATGAAAAGTAATATAAAAAAATCATCTCAAAAAGAAAGAATGTTAAATAAATTAAATCAAAGAAAACAAGAAAGAGACATTATGGAAAAAATTAAACAAGCACAAAGACAACCGTCGCAGAAAGATATGCAAGACTACGATGAATATATACAAAAAATATTTAAAGTAGATGAGAAAAAAATAAAAAAAAGTAAAATTAAGAAAAAAAAGAAAAAAAAGAAAAAAGGCAAAAAATAAGTAATATTCAAATTTCAATATATATATTTCAATAAAATATATATATATATATTATAATGACTTTAGGAAATAGAAAACCACGTCGTTCGAACACAAGTAGAACGCGTTCTAACACAAGTAGTAGGCGTTCTAACACAAGTAGAACGCGTTCGAACACAAGTAGAACGCGTTCGAACACAAGTAGTAGGGGTTCTAACACAAGTAGTAGGGGTTCTAACACACGTAGTAGGGGTTCTAACACACGTAGAAAGAAGAAAAGAAGAAAGCGTTCTAACACAAGTAGAAAGAAGATAAAAAGAAAGAAGAGAAAAAAAAAATCCAGAAAACGCGCTAAAAGGGCCAATCAAAATAAAATAATTGCGTATTTAAAAAATATCGATACTGAACAAATACGTAATTTGGTTAAAAAATATGAACAAAAGAATAAAAAAATATCAATGTTTTATTTAACCGAATATAATGAAAAAACCAAACAGATTAAAGGTGAAAAAATGTTTATGGGCGATTTTATTAACAGATTAAAAAAAGATATTAATGAAACAGATTTTATTAATCAATGTAAATTGATAAAGAAAAGGGGGAAAGGGCAATTCGGTGGTGGTTTGATTAGTGCAAACTTATTTGTAACATTATCCAATATAACAATGGTAATATCAACAATATACATTGTTTGTGTAGCTGATTCGGCAGCACTAACTGGGTTAACAGCGGGATTTTCAGCATTATTAACAGGACAGTGCAATAGTTTCGCAGAGTCGTCGTTTAGATTAATTGGTTTTGGAAACCCGGTTTGCAACGCTTGGAGTTCTGTTGTTGGAAATTTGTTGCTCGCCCTTGGTGGTGACCCATTAGCTATAACCAAAGTTACAGGTATAGTTGTCGTTATAATGAAATCTCCACGATGGATCCCAAGACTGCATGGTGCATTTCTAAAAAAACTTGCAAATGTATTTGTTCTCGGTGGAATGATGGACCAAGATGAATTTGATAAACTTGATGATATAACTAACCTTTTACCAACCCTAACCGGTCAAGAACGAACAATGTTAGAGTTAGAGGATATTGACATGAGTGATGTATTTTAATAATTTATTTTATAATAAATACTATATATAACTTATGACCGAAAAATTTTGGATTTATGATATATCTCAATTATTTAATTCAAAAAGAATTATGGAATTATGGCCGTATAGATATAACACGGTCGAAAGACAATACAACGCAATAACACGATTGATTATTTATTTAACTATTTTAGGATATTTTATTACACAATCTTTCAATATGATAGTGTCCTCAATAATAGTTATACTGGTTTTTATAATACTTTATCATGTTCAATCTAAAAATAAGGAAGGTTTCAATAATAAAGAGGAAATAAATGTTTCTGATTTTAAAAATATTATGAAAGATAATTATACCTTTCCCACAAAAAAAAATCCTTTAATGAACGTTATGATGGATGATTATAAATACAATAATAAAAGAAAACCCGCCGCTCCATCGTATAATGAATCTATTTTAAGAAACATAAATAGTACAGCACAAGAACCCGAATTATTAAATCAATTAACAGACCACCAAAAACTCTATAGAGATTTAGGAGATAATTTAACTTTTGAACATACCATGAGAAATTTTCACACTATGCCTAATACTAAAATACCTAACGACCAAAGAAAGTTCGCAGACTTCTGTTATGGTAACATGGCTTCTTGTAAAGACGGCGACGATGTCCAATGTAGCAAAAATATGCGACGTTTAGGCAACGCAATGTTTTAAATATTTTTTTTATAGTTTTGTAAAAACTTTAAAAAAAATATAATAATAAAAAAAATATTATAATACATATATACAAATGGCTAGTTTATACAATTTTACTTTTGATAATTTAACAAGAATCGGTGACGACGTTTGTGGTTTATCCGAAAGAGATATCCAAAATAATAACTTTGGAACTTACTCAACGCAAAACTATTTCGAAAAATACTGTGGTATGAAACAACCCATTAAATTCGCTACACAACAACCAAATGTATTTTTTAAAGGTGGTTATGGCGTTGTTGGCGCAGGCGGATGCAACGTTGATAGCGACTCCAACTTGCGCATTGGTTCTATCCAAACCAACCCAAAATGCCGCATTAGTCTTCACGAAAGACCATTCAAAACAGTTCCTTATTTGGCAAAGGGAAGACCACAACCAGTTAAAGAATCTAGACTACAACAGGGTATTTATGTCGGAGATAAAAAAAGTTGCAAAAATGTCACTGAAAAATCATTTAGAACAACCGAAATTGATTTAGTACCCTCTTTACGTGAAACTATTCAAAATCCTGATAATTTAATTGAAGATTCTGCTAACAAAGGATGGGTGCGCGGCGGAATTCCTTCAAGAGAAATTACCAGAGACAACGATTACTTTAACCGAAAACGCAACTAAATCACAATAAAAATTTTAAGTATTATGCACAACCCCAAATAATTTGAAATTATAATTCCAAATTATTTTATAATAAACATAAAAATTTATTATTATAAAATGATGAAATACAATTTCGATTATAAAATAAATTATAGAGAGAATTTTGATGAAAAATCCCAAAACACTTCAGACACACTTTATAGAAAAGATATTATAAACGTTTTCAATATGAAAAATTCCCGGTCGGCCAGTTTCAAAAACAACGATGATATCTTTTTTAAGACGTTGTCAGATAAAGTAAATGAAATTTATAAAGAGTTAAAAAACCATCAACAAATAGATAAGATTTTGAACAAATTAGAAGAAACCATGACATTGCCTTTCAAAATGGAAAAAGATATAATTTTCTTATATCTATTTCGTTATGATTTGTTTTATTTATTCCACAAATGCTTACAGGATTTCAATATTTATGCCGAAATCACAGATGATAATTACAAATTACTTTTAAAAAACATTCAATAATTCTCTCCATCATTTCAATTTGTTAAAATAATTTATTAAAATTATTTTAACAAATTATTTATTAAAATTATTTTAACAAATTATTTTATATTATAAATATATCAATGGCATCGACAAGTTTAAAAAATTTACCCGGATTGTATTGTAAAGAAACAACTGCAAATAGAATTAATAGTGATTATTTAGTATTTAAAAATAAAAAAATTCCAAAAACTTCCGCATTTCCTGACTTGGGTATTAATGTAGGAAATATGGCGGGTGGTTATACGCATAATATATTATCTAATAATACAGCTGATTTAGAAAGTTATCTGTTTGGAATAGGAACTAGTAATTTAGTAAAAACATTCAATAAGCCAAACCCAAAGTTGAATAAATTAGATAATTTGAAATTCTTCGAAAAACCAGGTTATAATATGCCAAATCCACTCGTCATTGAAAATAGACAACGACCTACAGGACCCTTCTCATAATTTTTATGTTTTTATCTTTTTTAATTAAAAAAGATAAAAACATAAAAAATAATTAAACATAAAAAATAATTAAAAATATATCAAAAATATATATTATATGTCAAACATTATTAATAATTTTGAAATAACCAATGATTTCACAATTACAGATGACAATCTTCAAGTTAAAACGAATAGTGCTGGTAGTTTAGACATCAGTGGTAATATTATAATTGGGTCTTCAATATCTGATAATGCAAAACTTATAGTTAAAAATACAAATAATTCTATAATTGAACTAAAAGCTAATAATTCCGACCAAATAGAAACAACAAAATCAATTACTAATAAATCCGGTGTTTTAGAATTTACTTCAAACGCTTCTTCAAACACCTGTCTATATGAATTTAATGTCGGCGATAATGATTCTCTTGGGTTTATGAATTCAAACGGAAATAATAAACCGGGTATTGTTTTCGGTGGGTCTGGTACGGGTTCATTAAGCGTTAATGATTACTCAAATGCACAAATATTTTATAGCACTGGAGACGGTGCTTTAAATTTAACTGGAGAGAAATTAATATTTAATACATCTTCTGGAGACTTTACTAACCTTTTTAAAGCTATGATTATTGATACCAATGGCAATGTTGGTATGGGAACAAGCACAACACCTTCTGTTTCTTTAGATGTTGGAGGGGTCGATGCTATTAGAATACCTTATGGGACAACTGACCAGAGACCACAAACAGATGCAAGCGGTTGTATCCGTTATAATACAATATTAAAATCATTTGAAGGATTTGGTGCTGGAAGTACATGGGGGTCTCTGGGTGGTGTAAAAGATGTCAACGGAGATACATATATTAGTGCAGAAACAACACCGTCAGCTAATAATGACCAATTAAAATTTTATACAGGTGATTCAGAAAGAATGATTATCGATAGTAACGGCAAAGTAGGCATCGGTACGAGTTCGCCCGAATCAAAATTAGACATTAGCGGTGGACATTTGATGATTGCTGACAAAACAAACGCCAAAGAAACAGGTATCGTCGAACTTTATACTGATGACAATAAAGCTGGTTGTTTGCTTGGAACATACAAAA
>Ga0115007_10000720_pt1 | contig 21823 bp, 30 predicted proteins | sample ArcOceMetagenome_2_FD_87166 | JGI IMG/M metagenome (GOLD analysis project Ga0115007, IMG submission 87166) | Marine eukaryotic phytoplankton communities from Arctic Ocean - Arctic Ocean ARC135M Metagenome | ecosystem: Environmental > Aquatic > Marine > Oceanic | place: Arctic Ocean | collected...
AGATGTTCTGGATACCGACATATGGAAACATTATCTAAGAATGAACCTGTATCTGATTCTAAATCTGCTTGCCAACTTTCCATTTTAAGTTGGTCATCCCAAAAAGTATGAGCATTTAATGCTTGTGCCACATACGCGAATGCAATATCAAGTTCAGGTAAATTTGAATGCAAGTGATCTATGACACCCACCATCGTTTCCCATTTAAGACCAGGTCTGATATATTCAATTACAGATCCAATGCCGTCCATGCTAACTCCGATGGATGCGTGTTTAAAGTGTGTTATACTTTCTAACCAAGCATCAGTAAATTTGACAGTGCCGTTTGTTATTATACCAAATTTAATATTTTTACATAAATCATTATCTATTAGGTATTGTAATATCTCGACATTCCATTTACTTAACATGGGTTCGCCACCAGAAAATGATATATGTTCCAAGTGTTCAGTCAATACATATTTCTTTATGTATGTCATATCATCAACAGTTGTTTGCTCTAATACGGTTGATTCTTCTTCATAAAATCCATTTGGAGAATTTGCTGCAACTACTTGTTGCCATTTAGTACTAACATTAGGACCACACATACGACAAGCAAGATTACATAAATTACTTGTTTTCATTATTGCTGTCTTAATATTATTATCATCGTCAGCAACGTGACTCCACGTTTTATTATCTTCTGTTCGTACACTATGTCCCATCACGTTTTCGTGATATCTACATGAGTCACATTCTGGCAACCATGCTGTTTTAGATTGTTCATACTTTTCTAATTCGTTGGCTCGTTTTTCATCCCATTTTTCAAATACAAATAATTCTCGCTGGGCATCATATGGTTCAGTCTCGCAACAATATGTTGATCCTTTTTCTGGATAATAAACCAATCCATTCTTTATCAAACTACATTGACTCATTTATTATTCTTCCATTCTTCATCAGTCACTTGTATAGGATCAATACTTAATTCATTTAATGACAAATGTTCAGGCAACATCATTGCATATTCAATACAATCAACTGCTTCTTCAAATGTCATTAACTTACGACCCGGATGTTTTTCTGCATTATTCGGCAATGTACCAAATGTAACATAACTAACTTTAGGTCCGCCTTGCCAGATACTTTTCAATCCCATAGCATTACTCGCACTACGCAATGCTTTCTTCTCTTGCTGATATGTCCAATCAGACCCTTTTGTCGCCCTGTCCGTGGTGGACCCTATAGACACTATATGTAGGGATTTGCGGGCACTCTGTGCGGTTTTATACACTACATCTAGTAGTAGTGCTTGGTGGTACTGCCAGAGTGCACTAGAGTTAATAAAAAAATCGTATTCCAGTGCTTTATTTCCAATCGTCTTTTTCACATGATTCAATGTTAAATCATGATCACTGATGCTTTGACTAATAAAATCTGTCTGTGGGAATCGTTTGAATATCTCACTCGCCAATCCAATCTCAGGATTACCTGTGCATAATATTTTCTTATTCGTTAAATCAATCATTAATAACTCCTTCTTTATTTATTACTAGATAATACTCGTTAATTAGTTCTTCTGCATAATATGCGGTGTCGAAGAAATCTGGATTATGGTCAAATAAACTCGTTGTATGTGCAACATCTTGCCATGCCATTTGTTGCATGAATTTCTTGAACAAATCATCTGAATATTCAAAATCAGTAGATATATGTTCTATTTTGTATTTTTTACGTAGATCATGACTAATTACACTATAACTTAAATATGGTGCATCAAACAATATATTAATGTTATCTTCCCATTCACAGTCATGTTGTCTATTAAATGACTTGAACCACTTAACTAGATACTCCTTATCTGACCAATATGTATGAACATTTAATGCTTGCGACACATATGCGTATTGTATGTTTACTTGAAGATGATCTTTGAAGATCATATGCGTGTGTTCTACTACATCTTTTAATTTACTCCATCTATGTCCGGGACGTATATAATCAAAACCATCCTTAACGCCGTCTATACTAAATCCAATAGAAGATGTTTTGAGTGATTTATATATAGATTGCCATTTATCATTAAATCGTAATGTGCCATTAGTAGTCATTGCTAAATCAAGATTTTCAGTATAGTTGTTAATCATCATGTGATCAATAATGTCTTCGTACCAACGTATCAACAACGGCTCACCTCCCGCTAAAATAAGTCGTAGTAAATCATTTGTCAGAACATGCTCTTTTAGATACGGTAATGTATGAGAACCATCTACTAACACCTTTCTGTTTTTTTGATCAGATTCATCAATATGATAATAGTCATTAAATGAACTGCTTTTTACTAATTGTGCCCAGCGCGTAGAAATTGCTGGTCCACACATTCTGCACATCAAATTGCATGTATTGCTTCCATTGATAATAGCTGTTTTTATGTTGTAATCATCGTCTTCTACACTATGTAATAGTTGAGATTCAACATAACGAGCAGAAGTACCAGTAGCAATCTCTGATACACGACAGCGATTACATTCATCAATCCAATCATTTTTACTTAAATCGTATAACTGTATTTCAGATTGTCTCTTCTCATCCCAATTCTCAAATTCAAACTCTTTGAATTCTCCTGTACAGCACGGGATTGTTTCTGCATCAGGATTCATCACAAATCCATTCTTAATCAATTTACATTCTGAGTTAGAATTAATCATCGTTCTTGATCATTAATAACGGATGCTGGTTTGCAAATTCAGGACATGCGTCAACTAACTTGCCTCGTTGCAATTCATCCATTTTCAAATTATAATCAATAAACTCTTGCCAATGATCATTGTATGTATGACCCGCATTTAAATACTTCAACACATCATCTACCTTGGGCCATGCGCTATGCTTTTTTAAATTATATAATGCTAACGTCTTCAAATGGTGTGGTAATACTTGTATATTCATACTACGAGGATGGTTTAATATATTTAAATATAACTGATCATGTTCTAGTCCTCGTGATTCTGCAAACTCAATAACCTCATGTAGTGCACATATATTCAATGCTTGTACAGTACAATGAATCTGAATATACACATTATCTAGTTTAGATAATTCATCAAACGTCCTTTCTACTATATGCCAATGACTAGGGTAACGAATATATCTGTCACGTGCACCGACTGCATCAATTGAGCAATTCAACTGCACACGCTTAAAATGTGACCAATATTCAATCATCTTAGGTGGTACATTAGTTAAATTGGTGTTGTACTTTAAACGAATACCAGATGCTAGATCATGCTCAATACAATAGTCTAACAATTTATATTGACTTACTGCTAATGTAGGTTCACCACCAGTTAAATAAATCTCTTCAACGGTGTGTGCAATTTCAGTAAACGTAATACCTGTCTTTTCCCAATCGGGCCATTCAGTCATGGTATTCATGAATTCTAATGTGTTTTCATCTAATTTCTGTGATGGTTCTTCAAATGCTGCATCTTGTACTTTATTCCAATCTTTAACCCACATGCTACTAGCCCATGGATTACACATGCGACATTTTAAGTTACATAAGTTACCTAAACGTAAGTCAACATATTTAACATCAACTGGAATTTCAACATCTATCTTAACGTCTTCTTTCAGCCATTTTTCATTAAAGCCCGCACGCGCACTACGAACACCAGCGTCTTCTTCTCTGAAACAACGCGCACACATGTCTGGGCGTTCTCCATCAATAAACTGCTTTCTGATAGTTTTATAGGTCGGACTGTTCCACACTTCATCTAAATCATGTTTATAGATTTTATATGGTTTGCCATTCTCTTGTAATATTGTATTCTCGCCTGGCGTACTATTACAGCACACTCGATACGATCCCGCAGCATTAGTTGCTACGTGCATAAAGGGTAAAACACAGAATGTGTCACTTACTTTTTTTGTCATTAGTTTAAATCCATTTCTTATAATCTTTTCCGTCACTATCATCTAGTATCATTACATGATCAATCAATTGTTGTTTATTATCTTGATCATCTAATGCTCCGGGTGCCATGTATGCAGGGCTAATCAGATCACTCGCTCTATTGAAGTGAATACCTTGACTTATCGCCCAGTCATTAACTTCGTGAATGTTATTAATATTTAGCACACTTGGTAAACACGTAATACATATACTCGTATTATCTGGTGAACTTTTATGTATGTCAATTATATTATTACTTACTTGATCCCATATCGCACCACGTCTAAGGTATTCAAAACGCTCACCTATCGCATCTACACTTGCAACTATTATAACACGTTTAAACGATTCAAACAAGGGATAATATGGTTTAATGTCAATTGTTCCATTAGTAATGAATTGTAATTCAATCGTAGATGAAACGTCTGCATCTATCAGATATTTAATTATCTTCTTTACTTGTGGTATCATAAATGGTTCACCACCTGTAAATTTAAGAATCTTTGCAAAATGTAATTGTGGGTATATCTGCTCAATATCTTTGTGCCAACCAGTGTTTGCTTTACGCTTACCAGTTTTTACCGCCCATGAACTTGAACTATAACTATCACACGATACACACGTGAGGTTGCACGTGTTGTTAATCTTCAAGTCCCATTGCTCTGTACCAATGCTATCTGCTAGTACATCGTTCATATACATACGATAACTCTTACCGTTTGATTCTTCGTCTTGCTTACACTCAATACATTCAGGCAACCAACCACGTAGAGACTCTACATAGTATTCACTGTGTAGCGATTCCCAATCATCGGTGATACTAACACCAGATGATGCAGCATTCCAAGCACAACAAGGACGAACTTCGCCTGTTACACCTATCGTTACTGCGTGTTTAAACGCCAAGCATTTTGGCATAGCCTCTATTCACCTGTTGTTTAAATTCGTCACTTGTGTCACCATCAAAGATCATATGTATTCTAGGCTCTTCACTTTTATTCAATACAGAATGCTTATATCCTGTATTTAATTTCATCACTGATCCTGCTTCAAATGGAACAATACCCATATCTTCAAATACGAATTCGCACCCATCAGGATTGTTTAATGCTACATTGGTTGCACCTACGCCAATTGGGTTAGGTCTATCATTGTGAATACCTAACCAACCATCTGGTAGTAATGCCATGAAGCGCACACGACCAAATCGCTTATACAGCATTTCATCTTGCATCCATTGTACTGTCTTTGGGCAGAATTTAGCAATGTCAGTCCAGTCACTATGGGTGTTTTCATAATCTTCTGGTAAGTTGTAATCTTCTGCACAATTGGTATGTACGCTACTAAGTCCATGAATAGATAAACTCAACCATCCCGAACTACAAGGACGATGCGCAGTGAAACATGCAGTATATAATAAGTGATTTGCTTCTTCAAACAAATCTTTATGGGGTACATTAATTTCTGGTATTGATATATATGGAAAGCGTGTGTTATCCATAATGTAATCAACATCTTCTTTACTTTCTTCTAAAAAATGTGAACCATCTAATATTTTGAAATCAGGTTTAATAATTCTATTTTCTTCATGCCATGCAATTGATTCATCATCAATTTCTTCCTTATCTAATGGTGCACCTTCAAACCACATAATCTATCTCCTATTGTTCAAATGTTAATGTTTCATTATTGGTTGTGCTTATAATCGCAGTGGAAGGACATGTTAAATCGTTGTCATTTATATCCGTACCAGAAAACCAACAATCATCATGCAATGAAGTTAATTTAGTAATTAAACTAATGAAACTCAATTCCATTGCAAACGGCTTACTAAGCATCTTTGGTATAATATAACTATAGATATTAGATGTCCACATCAATGTTCTTTTATTTTCAACTGCTGCAAATAATTTATCATGACCATAGATCAAATCACATTCAATTACTTCCCAATCACTTTGTTGTATCTTTTGCCATACTTCTTGCCAATTACTATATCCATCAAACTGATCAATTACAGTGGGCCATCTTTCAACAGTCAAGTCTCTAAGATTTCCATTTGCATCTGGATGCTGTTCAAGCCACGCATCAACAAACTCTGGATAGTTCATTCCATCCCATTGTTCTAACATATCTCGTTTGAATTTACAACTCAATGGATCAAAATCATATAATACAAACTTCGTATCTGTTGTAAACCCATACTTGTATGCATAGTAGAATAATTTAAATCCTGCTGTTGCACCTATATACTGATCAAATACAGTTCCTTCAATTTGCTCTGCGATATCAGGCTGACTAGATTCCGTATTTACAAAATATATAGGACTGTCTGGTGCAAACATATTGGTTATCATTCTATTTGCTTGGTATGATATTTTATCACTATCAAATGGCAAACCTTGAATAGCCTTCTCAAATTCAATCGCACCAACCCAAGGCTTTAGTGTGACTAAACAATCCATGAATTCTGTACTCAATCCAGGCACAAGTAGTTCTTGTCGTAATGACCATGTCAATAATGGATTGCATATTTTATGATGATATTGTTCATCGAATTGTTCATGTGTTACCCAAGGTTTCCAAGTTGCTTTTTTATTCATTAATCTTGTATTGCCGATTTTACCGATACCAAATAAACTATCCTCAAAATCTTCAACTATTCCTGCTTTTCTAGTTTTCCAATTGTAACTTTCTTTCTCATGACGTGTACCTTGACGAGAATAACGATCTGCTACATCTTGTTCGTATAATACATCAGCGGGATCTTGTACACCCTCTGCATACCAAGTGTCTAAATTAATTAGTATAATGTTTCTGTCAAAATGTGAAAATCTTTCATCTTTGGTTTGCAGTATGTTTCCAGCGACCATCCATTTGTCTATACCGAATTCGTCATTGATGCGATTTATTTCATCAAGTAACTTTAAATTAACTTCGTCTGTCGCAGACCAACAACCATCAAACCACATGCATACGTATCTATATCCTAGTTTACGCATTGCGATCAACCAACTAATTTCTGATTGTCCTACAATGTTAACTATTCCACCACGTAGGTGATTGTTGTGTTCTACCTCTGCTACTTCACGTAACTTTTGCTTTAATATTGGTGCGTCACTTAGTTCAATACTATCGGTGTTATTTGAGTTGAATGCGTGTACTATAGGCCATGCATTTTCTCCATGATAATAATTCCATAAACTTTGTCCTTTCTTCATTATTCACTATCCTGATGATCTGGTTTTTTTCGTTGACATGCTAATACGCATAGTTTTGGTGGATTATCACTATCAAATCCCTCGTCCCATAAATGTGTCCAAAATACGTCATGTTTCATAACTGTATCTAGTCCATGCTTTTCTGCATTATTCCATTCTGGGTCATCTTTTTTAAGTTGTTCTAATACTGGATCTGATATATCCATACCTTCAAGTTGTGGGTATTCTGCGTCTGTGGCATAATGACAACAGGGCCATACTCTACCTTCTATGGTCAATTCAAATATTCGGTTTACATCACCATTTGGTAATGTCTCACATTCAACGTCACATACGATATTATTTTTATTGGTGAATTCAGAATTTTCGATACGCAACTCCTATTTTATTAAGTCGTTCTTTTAATTGATCTATCTCAGATTTGTCAAGACTCTCTGCAAAATCAAAATCTACTATGAATATCATTGGTATACCAAGATCATTTGCTTGTTTTTGTGCATCTTCTAATTGGTGAACATTCCATTCAAATAATATAAACTGCCATTTAACTCTACCACCATTTGCATGAAATGTCAACATATTGTTATATGCTTTGTCGAATTCTACACCTTCTCTATATTTCCAATTGGTATCATGATCTAATCCGTCAATACCAAACACAATAACAATTCGTTTACCATACTGATCTGCAAGAGATTTATACCATGATGCATTACGTAACCCACCATTCGTATTAATCATCATTGTTATGTCAGTAGTGGTCATAGCATAATCAATCATATCTTTCAATTGTGGATTCATTACTGGATCACCGAACTCACCACATATTTTAATATGACGTACATTGTCTTGTCCAGTGGTAATCGCTTTGAATGTTGATAATTTCATATGTGAAAGTGTCAACCATGATATCTTCTTACCAGTATCTTTATCAGTTCTTGGACAACCACGACATCTAGCATTACAATGTGTGGTAACTGCCATTTCAAGATCAATGCTATCTATATCATCATATTTATATTTTGTCATTTTTATTACTTATTTTTAGTACAAAAATGTGCACATATGGCTGGTGGATTATCACTATCAAATCCTTCATCCCATATATGTGTCCACCATATCTCGTGCTGCGACACCTTATCAAATCCATGAACTACTGCATTATTCCAATCAGGGTCTTCTTCAAACAGTTTATCCCATACGGGATCTGTAAGTTCACTATCAGGATTTTTAATATATGTTGCATAATAGCAACATGGCAATACCCGACCCTGCACTGTCAGTTCTAGTGGTCGTTGAACCATTCCTTCGTCCATATATTTATTAACTCCGACCGAACATTCAATATTATTTTTATTTTTATTAGAAAATTTATTAGATTCCTTGATAGTCATGTACTCCTATATTTGCAAACCTCAGTCTAAACTCGTCTATCTTTGCAGGATTAGTTTGTTCTAGATATTGTCTATATTCACCATCAACTAAAAATGTCTGGTTAAGACCTAGTGATAATCCTCTTGCACGTACTTCTTCCAGTTGGTGTTCATTCCATGAAAACAATATAAATTGCCAAGTCGCGTCACCGCCATTTTGATGGAACGATAACATATTGTTATATGCTTTGTCAAATATTACACCTTCTCTGTACTTCCAATTAGTGTCATGATCTAATCCATCAATGCCAAAATGTATTAATAGTCTTTGACCATATCGTTGAGCAAACGTTTTATACCACTCAACATTCCTAAGACCACCGTTTGTGTTTATTAGTATGTTCATTTTATCATACCGCAATGCATGATCAAGAATCTTACCCACACTAGGATTCATCATAGGATCACCGAACTGTCCACAGAATTTAAGTTGACGTATTTTTTCAGTTTGCGGGTCAAATATGAGTTTAAATGTTTCAAGTGACATATGCTCTTGTACTAACCACGATTGCGGACCGCCCGTTATCTTGTCAGTGCGAGGACAATATCTACACCTTGCATTGCAATATGTAGTTATTTCCATTTCTACTTTTATTAGATCAACATCTTCGTATTTATATATCATTGTTCATATCTATTAAAAAATCAGTAAGTGGCATCTCAAGATAATGTTCAATCATCTCATTTAACTTCATCTTAGGATTATATCTATTTTCTAAATCACGAGTGTACTTACGCATCTTAGTATATTGGATATAATCTCGTTGATTATTTTCCATATAAGTTGCAAATTTATCCATCTCTGGATGATCTGCTTCGTGCTTTCTTAATTTATTTATTATCGCTGACCTATAAGGTTCAGGCCATACCGCTGGGCTTAATATCTTTGGTGTCTGTAATATGTTAGCAGTAATGAATATCAAGTCAATGTCACTCTGCTTCCAGTATTCATAAAATTCTGGCATCTGAAATATATTATGTGCTTGTATAGTAATACCCAATGCCAAGTCTATATGCTCTATGTCATTCAGTACACTCAGATTCGCTTCTACTTTACTCCAATCACCACCTTCGCGAATGTAATCATAAACATCATTGACACCATCAAGTGACACTTTGATATTAACATGCTTGAATTGACTCCATATTTCTATTAAGTCATATTTCTTAAATGTTAAATGACTCATGTTAGATGCATATCGTAACTTGATTGTAGATCGTAAATGTACTGGGATAGATTCAAGCAAGTCGTAATGTTCTTGGTTAATGATTGGTTCACCACCAGTAAATTGTAGTATCTTAACAGTATCCCAGAAGCCGTCCCATTCGTTTATGCTCTCAAACAGCGTAGTAGGTCGTAGGAGTCGTGTTTCGTGATAACCAGAACCCATATACTTTTCTATGATATCTAAGTCCTGTACACGCTTGTACGAACTATGTGTGCTGCACATAATGCATTTCAAATTACAGAAGTTAGAAACCTTTAATTCTATCCATAATGGAGGATTATCTACAGAGTAATCATCATTGAGTTTAATCAAGTCTTTATAATTATGCCAATCATCTTCAAACCATTGCTGTCTATTTGATTTAACACCACTTCCTTCATTGTGCCAACATACATCACACTCTGATGGTATCTCATTGCTAGTGAGTGCCCTACGAAGTTCTTTGTATTTGTCATTATTCCATGTGTCTTCAATAGCAGCACCCGGCTCATTAAAATTTGTATCTTGTGCTTCACAGCAAGGTACGATATCACCGCCCGCAGTTCCGTAAGTATGCATGAATGGTATCATACAAAATGAAGTTGTTTTTGCTAGTTCGTTAATATCTTTCATTTAATAATTTCTTATATCCTTGTATGTATTCTTCTGCATTATTGTTTCGTAAATCAAATAACGTGTTCATCTGATCTAAATAAACCTCACTATTATCTTCTGCGTTATTAGTTTTACACAGTGAAATTAACAATGTATATGCTTTCTTTAATTTCCAATGACAGTCTTTATATTGCTCTTCTACCATCGTTCTCAAATTATTTTTATATGTATCTGTCTGATGCGCAATACTCAACCAATCTGGCTCATGTATAGTCTGTAACATAATCTGTACACCTATATCAAATCTTGCCCATTTCATCAAGTCTATTAATACAGGAGCATTTAATGCACCAACTGTGCACGCAACAAATACTTCTACCTTATCATATTTAGTGCCTAACTCAGCCCATTTTTTGAGAACAGTTTCTATATCAGGAAATTTAGATGGGTGACGCAAGATGTCGTTTAATCCACCTACTGCATCTATACTATTCGTAACTCTCAAGTTATTGAATTCTAGTAGATAATCTAAGTTCATCTTTGCTGGCCAGTATGTGCAATTTGTAAAAATCTCAATATCTATATTTGGCGCAATACCACTATCTACTAATCTCTTAATGAATCGTAAAAACTGCTTATGCATGAACGGCTCACCGCCTGTAACTTTCATATTTTTTAAGTGAGATAATTGATCCATGCTTAGTGAATCTAAATCATATTCCCTATTCTTTGAAAAATGTTCTAGTACTTCATTTGTAACTAATTTAATTGCACGAGCGTCTTTATCCCATGTATGACTATACTCAGGTCCGCATCCCACACACGCGAGATTACACAGATTTCCTACTGTGATCTCAAGATATTCTAATTGGATTGAATCTGTAAAGTCATTAAAGAATTCATCTGCTTCTGTTCGCATACTAGCATGACCACTATCTTCATCGGCTTTACATTTCCAACAACCCTTGTGCCATTCGTTCTTTAACATTGTCTCACGGATATCTTTGAAAACGTACTTGTTATCATCTTCCGACAAGTAACGATCATGGAATTTACAACAAGGCGTAGCAGGAGTGCCGTTTGCAAGCATTGCTGCCTTGAATGGATATGCGCAGGCGTTACTCGGCAAATTTGCCATTATTTTTATACCTCTTCAATGCCTTTGCTAAGTTGATACGATTATATGCACGATCACGATGAAACATATCCCATTCTGGTGTATCTGGTGCTTGTGCAATATGTATCGTATTAGTCTCACTAAATCCATAATGATCACATACAATTTTATGCGCTTCTCTATATTTGTTCGGCATAGTATCTGGGCTGAACTTTTTCATTAGCGCATTAGACAATGCTACATTCAAATGAATTCCGTGATTCCATTCTGTCTGTACACGCATACCGCAACGATCTTCATCTAATCTGCTGAACACAATACCAGCACGCCAGTTGCCACCGCTTAATCCTTTACCAGTGCTGAATGCAACCATCTTAATACAATCATGTGACAAATCAACATCAATATCAAAACAAGTTCCAAACCATGCACAGTCTACTAGAATAGGTATATTCTTTGCTGTACACTCTTCAATTAACCAATCCCATCGCTCGTGCTTACGCCCGTTACCACTGAATGGAATACTAATGATAACCGCATCACCTACGGATAATCCCGTATCGTCAATACTATCTGACCAATTCATTTCTGGTCCCAACCACACATCACGATTGTATGGGTACTCACCTCTAAACACCTTTAAGTTCTGTCCAGTAGCGATGCACCAATACTGCCACCATTCTAATGCTTGCGTAGTACCTAAACTAACATAACGATCAGGATATGTATCTAAACCTGTAAAGTTATTTAATTTGCTGCTTTGTATCCATTTTGGATATAGTTCTAAAAATTCTGCTGGTGCTGTACCAACTTCTGCTAAATTCATGTTCGGCAATACTTCATCTTGTATATAATCAATAAATGGTTGATTCCAAATACTGTTGCCTGTTTTACCAAAGTCTGGATTGTTGCTCATTATGTATTCCCTGTTATGCTATGTCTTTACAAATATATCATTTTTAGTAAAAACACTTCTTCATCTGCTAGGTCAACTTCTTTGACCCATTCATTAAATTTAAATTCTTTTCCATCTAACCACCATGCAGCATGTCCGTCGGGCCATACAACAGCGGGTCCAATATCATTATGCCATATGCATTCATCGTCATATATGTAGCCAGCCCATTCTCTATGATGTACAATTACGATACCATCTTGTGTTGATACAAATGTGCAAATTGCACTATCGGACATAACTCTCTATTTCTGGTATGTACTTCAATGTGTCTGTTTTTCGCAACCTATCTAAATCGGCAGTGTATCTTAGAAACCACTCCCATTGCTTATTACATTCTTCCACATCATCGCTAGACGACATCAATCCATTACGAATAGATTCAATACCTGTCTGATATTCACCTTCATCTGAGTTTGCACTTTTACTGGGCCATAACTCTAAATTTGGTACATGCTTTATTTTATCATATGCCAATGCCTTCAACTCTTCTGGCATATTACCTATATTCAGATATCCAGGATGAACTACCACGTTGCTCATAGAAATACTTGCACGATGTGCATGGTGGGTAGTAAACCAATCATAGACTTTATCTAAATTAAATATATTAGTGATCATTACTGTAACAGCAAATACTACCTCTACATTTGGTATGTCATAGAATTTTTCTATATTCTCGTTCAGTTGATCCCATGTGTAACCTGGACCACCACGAATGATACTATATAATTCATCAGTTGCTTCAACACTAATCAATAATTCCACATGTTTAAAGTGAGCAAACAATTCTCTAAATTCTTCTTTGAATACTGTGGCATTTGTACTGATGTCTAATGATACGCTACTAGCAATACCATTGTCTACAAACCATTGCAATACTGTTAAACAGATTTCATCATACAACGGCTCACCACCACGAAGCGCGACCCATTGCAGGTTGCGGAAATACTCTGGATTCTTAAACAGATTATCCATGAATGATATACTTGCACCATGATACCCGATAGGTTGGTCTGTCCAATAGTCTGGCTTTTCTCTATTAAGAGCCTTACCATCTTTAGTCCAACCAGTGCTTACAAACGGGTCACAGTGAATACATGCTAGATTGCATTTGTTACTAAGCGTGAAATCAAGATACCTAATATCAGGAGCAGAGTCTACAGTAAGATCCTTACTTGCAACCTTTGTCTCATGATCAATTCTATCCCAAAAAAATAGTCGACGACTGCGACCCACTTTTTCTTTATTCGCACAACCTTGACATGATTTAGGAATCTCACGATTACGATGTGCTTGTCTTAGTTCAGTATATGCATCACCCTCAAGTATTTCACTTAATGATTGCTTGTTGATATTACCTAATTTTCCCTTATAGATAATATCAGGGATAACATTCCCACCCCATTTAACGGTTAATGCGTGCCAAGGTGCTAAACAGGTGGGTAGATCCTTTCTACTTACGAATGTATTTTTCATTTAATTAAAACATTTCGCTCAGTAATTTTGCTTCTGCGCTCATGTTTAATGATCTTTTCTCTTCTGCGGTTACAATCTCACGCTGCAAGAAATCTTCAAACATGTTGTTCAAATCATTCTCTTCTAAATCTTTGATGCGTGATTTAATTGAAAACAAAACCTCTGTTACACTACTGTCGGTACTTTTATTAATCTCATCTTGGATGATATTTTTTACTGTGTTTGTATTAATCATTGGTAATCCCCTATAAGTTTTATATCTGTCTATGTATATACTATAACATTGATACCATTATATACTATGTTTACATGTTTTGTCAAGGTATTTATATAGTAATTTCAACTACATAACGACCTCATATGGAGTGATCCCGTTTCTCCAAGTACCAGCAAAATCCTTTACAACTACATTGAAATTATTTGCTGCTATCATTTTATGTACACCATCAATATCTGCTACTACCTCTGTGTGCGGCATTGTATAACATGGAGTCGTGTTCTTGTCTGCTGCTAGGAACATCATATGTTCAATACCATTAAATCGCCAATTATACCCTATACGAGTATCTTCATATTCTACAAATCCATCATATCGTACAGAATCCCATAAGAAGAATTTGATGTCTGCTATGTTTGCTGCTCTAATGTCATCTAGTGTAGTACCGATCACATTCAGTTTATCATCTACCACTACTGCACACCCATCAAATACAGTTGTACCATTTTGTGTTAATATTTTAAATTGATCACCATACTCATCAAACTCATGCATTAATTCACCAAGTTCATTCTTAAACTCTACCACTTCATTACGCACAATAATATTCAAGCGAACACCATCTACTATCTGTTGAGCAACACATGGGAATGTAATGTTTTTAATACTCTCTTCGGAGTATTCACTAGAATGTTGAACTGGATATGCTGATATTAAAGTTTCCCACACATTATTGATGGTATCTAACTCAAGACCCCAATCACAATCGTTTTTCATTATTGCAACAAATATGGGAACTTCTTCTTCATTCATATGTGTAACTGCTAGATTACATGCGAATTTTGCTTCGGACAGTGTGTACTTGTTATTTAAAATCTCTTCATACAAATGCACAAACTTAGGTATACCCATTCCATGTGTTTTTCCAGTTTTACTCGGGACCCAATCTTTCATATCAAATTGCATCATAGGATTATATGCAAACGTCACTAACAATTGTATTAGTGAATCTTTCTTGTATTTTTCTAATACTAATAATTTTTCGGGCTGAGTTGATGCATTATGCAATGCATTTGAGAACCTACGTACTTTTGCTATTCTATTCATACAACTATTTATCGGGAATAAATACCTATATAATTATAGGAGATAAATTATATTGAAATATTATATTTTGATTGACCCGCATAAACCAGACTATTGTAAACTAGGCATTACAAAAGATCCTGAGCAACGAATAAAAGCATATAGAACTGCTGCACCAGATTGTTACTTCAAAAAAATATACGAAATACCAGACATTGTACATGAGCGAAAGATACTCAGTCTATTGAAAGAATCGTTTAAAGTGAATAGAGAATATGTTCATTGCAATCCTATCATTGTGCAAAACATAATAGAAGGATATTTTACCGATGTGGATATTGAATACACTTAATTTTAGACAACAAAAAGGGCGCTTACAGCACCCCTTTTTTTAACTCTTCCATATCAACACCGATCTTATTGCGATGTCGTGGCTGTTTGACTAATCGCAAATGCCAATCTTCTAGCACTTTTTCATAATCGGGTCCCATTGCGCGTTTCTCTCTTTCCGCAATAACATATGCTCTGAACTCCATCGCTCTAATAAATCTCTTCCACATCATGGTAAAAACCTTGCCATTGCTGCTTTTTGAAAAGGTGCATTACCACGTTGTAAATTTCGTTGTCTATGTTCTAGACTTGCTAAACACGTTGAATTTGCAAGATATGCCTCTTCCTGTGTTGGTGTTCGTGTACGTAATCTCTTATTTAACTTCTTTAATGCGTGTCGGATTCGACTCATTATGATAGTTCCTCTTTTGATGGTGCTTTGCCGTCATTGTTTAACATATGGTTATATACCATTTGCCAATCATTCTTGTATTCAATTTGTGCCCATGACTTCAACTCTTGATTAGATTTGGTGTTTGGGCGTTTTGCGAATTTTGTTCGCATCTTTTTTAGTATTGACATTGTATGTCCTCCAGTATGATTTAATAATCATTAATAATTAGCATACATTATAGCATACTAACACGATTATTTATACTAAAGTATTACATAAAAGGGAGTTATATAGTTGATACTTACTATTCACAAAACTTATAGTGAATAATATCATGATTTTTATTTTACTAAATACTAGTGATGATTAAAGAACATGTTTCTAAGAAAATCAGACATCTATGCAAAGCGCAATATAACACCAACTTGGGAGGTGAGAACCGCACGCGCTTTTGTAGTCACATATGTTGATCTCGCATAGATGTTACTTCTCACACAATTGTATTATCAATTATGTTTTCAAATTCATTTACCACTGCCATATTGTTATTGTGATAGTCGGCAATAGATTCTCGCACTTTATCCAAATCAAAATTACTATTTCCGTATTGAATAAAATTTAACATCTCTGAGACAACTGTTACATCTCGCTCAATGAACAATTTCCTGTAATCAACTTCCAAGACATTTATGTTTTTCTTTTTTGCACGAGATATAAACCATTTATAATGCAACATACTGTCTACATATACCTGTTGCTGTGCGTTGAAATGTTTTAAACTAATAGACGTTCTGCCATTAGGCTCGTCATTATAAAAAGTTTTTACATTCATAATCTTTGATAAAAAAACTATTAGATCGCTATCAGTAGGATCAATCGTAATTACAATAATATGCGTATCTTTGTATTCTTTTAAAACTTCATGATATCTACTAACAGCATATTTTGATTTATAATCACCTACGGAAGTTTCAATCCAGTGTTTTTTTTGAAAAAACAAATTTAGATGTCGCTCTAATATATAACTTTTGCTGCCAAGCGAATTACAATAAGGATCATCTGCGCTGGCACATGCGATTCCCATTGAATATTCATTATACGCAAGACCCGCAGACGGATTGCCTAGTGGTAGGTTTAATGAATGTATTGATATAAGATATGATACAAAGTTGCCACCAAGACCACCTTGAAATAATACCATATTATGAGTTGTTAATAATTTTTGATAAATTTTCATATTAGTATTTAGTGATGTTAGATCCAGTGTAATTTAAATAATAAATGGAAACAACTTTTCGAATTCATTTACTTGCGTCATATTTCCCTGTGTATATTGCTCTATCTCATTGCATACATGATTCAAATCAAACGACCGACTGTATCTTGGGTAATTGAACAATTCACTAATAACGTTCTCATCTCTATCAATAAACAATTGTCTATAGTCTACTTCTAATACATCTATGTTTTTCTTTTTTGCGAAGGCTATAAACCATTTATAATGTGGCATATTACCTATAAATTGTTCTGTATTAGTCGTTATGGCTTTTGCATTATTAATAGTACGATTGTGGGTATCACCCCAAACACCATCATCGTCATCATACTGGTCATTATAAAATGCCTTATTAATATGGAGTGTACTTAACCACGTTAATAATTCTGTGTCAGTGATGTCTACTGTAATTACAATAATTCTTGTATCTTTATATGCATCTAATACTTCATTGTATCTACTATGAGTATAAATTTCTTGGCGATACTCTTTGTCGTGATCAGGACGATCTCCATATATACCATGATCTACTCTGAAAAATAAATTTAGATGCTGCTCAAGTATCAGTGACTTGTCCTCAAATGAATTGCAATCAGGATCATCTGAAGAATTTGTTGCTGATTCCAGTGAATATTCATTATTCCCTAACAGTGGATTACCTAGTGGTAGTTTGAGTGAATCACATCCTATCAAATATGCTAGGAAATTACCTGCAAGTCCTCCTCGGAACAACACCATATTATGTGCTGTATTGATAGGTTGATATTTTATTTTCATATAGTGATGTTAGATCCAGCGTAACTTAAATAATAATGCATCTTGTTCTGACTTGAATGCTAAAAACACTTCACTAGGAATAGAGTGCCACATAATGTTAGTAGTAGGCACAAACTCAGATATATTTTTTATCACGAATCTAGAATTTATGAATGTACCTTTAATATGATCTAGTCTAAAATCATCTGTACAATGCTCTTTACACCAATTAACCAATTCATACGGCTGTGGCATACACGGATCATGCCACGATGGAAGATTAGAGACAATTGCCCATCTTACATGAACAATAGCCTTGTATCCAAAATAATAATCTTTAATATTGTCGGCAGAGTTATCTATGCAAGTATCATATTTGTGTTTATATTGTTCCCAACTACCACAATGATGCTTCTTTAGATATCGTTTATCAACCCAGAGTTTATAGCGAGATCGTATAAAACCTAGTATCATGAGTGTGTCACACCTAAATGCTTCAATGTGCGTTGTACACACAATGCTTGTATTTTACAATCTTCCATTGCATTATGCGCTTCAAATGTAATTGCCTTACGAGGATCAATTTCCATAAGTCCTAGCAATGTGCGACTATCTCTAATTCTCCAAAAACCAGACCACGGAATATGATGCTCATACTCACGATACATGTTTTCAAGAATACCGAAATCAAACTGAGGACCTTGCGCCCAGATATGACCAGTTCCTACTTGCCACCTATTTAATGCCTTCAATACATCAATTACTGGGGTACGATCAGGATTGTCAAGTTCTGCAAGTAACATGTCTCCATTTGTTTTAGCCCACCATGCAATAGTTTCATCAGTAGTACTACGAGTATCTAACTGTTCTGCAATATCCAAACTGTAATAGAAGTGATCCCATGTTCCACGAGATTCATCATTGGGATCAAATTTAACCCCACCGATAGTAAGTACCACTGCATCTGTATTGGTGCCTAGTGTTTCAATATCTATCATTGCATGTGTTGTCATAATATACTCCTAAAATAATAATTTAAATATGAATGCATCATTTTGGTTTTCAAACAAAAACTGATGCTTATTCTTTTCTCCCTCTAATCGCTTAATGACATTCCATGATTGTAGATAGATATTATTTTTGCACCATTTCTGCATTTCTTCTGTATCAGTAGCAGTGATTCTAACATCTAATCCTCTAGCAAACCAACTATGTTTATGATCAATGCATTCGCTAAGTGTCCAATCTTTATGTGATTTTCCATATAAGCGAATGTTCTTACGTTCAGTCGGATTGTATTGAGAAAAATCAATAAGACTCATTTCTTTCTGTTTATCTGTTAACATAATTTATACCTACAAAAAAGAGACTCATTGAGCCTCTTTTATCTATTGCTTATCGTAGCACTTATGCATCAAGTACTAGACGACCATATTTGTCAAAGAAGTCCTGAAAACGTGCAATCTTAGATTGCTGTGGTACAAGACCATAGTTCTTCATTGCGATACGTGATGCCATGATAACCATTTCAGTTTCAAAGTTATCCATCATGTAACTAATAAAGTTACTGAATGATTCATCAAAAATTGTTGAATCCTTAGTCTCTTTACACTTATCAGAACGATCTTTCAACTCATAACACATGCTAGTCGCAAGTGCATACATCGCTGAAATCTCTTTGGTACGCAAATCAGATACCTTACCATCTAATACATCAGAAGGATTAGGTAGATCACCAGCAATCTTACGATGTGCCATGAACTTGATCGCAGTACCTTCACCGACACAACCCGCTACGATATCAGTCTGCAAACCTTCTTGTAACAAACCTGCTTCACCATCAAGAAATTCACCGACATAAGTCCAAGAACGAGGTGTAGCAAAACCACGTGAAGATGATTTGGGATCAAACTGATACAAATCATTCTTTGCAAAGTTCAAGAAACCAACAACATCAGAATTGATCTTTTTATCAATTGCCCAGTTCATCCAATCATCAAAGTCTACACGCAACTCAAAGTGAACAAAACGATTTTCCAAAGGCTTAGGCATACGATACGATACACCCTTATCAGACTCTCGGTTGCCTGCTGCCATTACAACAACATTATCTGGTAACACATACTGACCAATCTTGCGATCTAGAATCAACTGATACGCTGCTGCCTGTACACTAGGCGCTGCTGAGTTAAGTTCGTCAAGGAATAAAATGATTGTCTCATATTGCTCAGACAATTCCTTAGTAGGTAAATCAGATGGTGGTAGCCACTGCATAGTGCCTGTCTCAACATTAGGTACAGGATAACCACGAAGATCGGTAGGCTCAAACAATGCTAAACGCATATCTATTACTTTGGTAGTACCAAGTTGACCAGAATCACCAATAGATTTAACTAGTTCTGATTTGCCAATACCAGGAGGTCCCCACAAAAACACTGGGCGCTTTTGACGGAAAGCAATCGGTAGAATCTGATTTGCTTCTGACATCTTGATAGTACGAGTTGAAACTGACATATAATATTCCTTTTAGAATTTACTTAATTTAATTTACTTAATGATTATAACAAATATCTGAGTCATTGTCAACTGTTATTGACAATTAATTTAATTTATTTTAAATAACGAGGACCAGTCCAATGAACAGAATAACCACCATCAATGATATTACCGCGGGCTGCGTTACGCGCTGGTGCTGACCAACCGGCTGCTTTTAAGATATCGCCTTTCTTGAATCTAACATCATCATCAACATTGACAATAAAGCCCCAAACAGAACGATCATGAAGTACTTTGATATACTTCTTACCAGATTTATAAGATAAACTTTCATTAAATGCTTTAGTCATTCGTTTAGATGAATCAGATGTTCCTGTTGCAAACACGTAATCTGCTTTGATTGCTTCTAACAAGTTATTCATTTCAGTCTTCATAATCGTTCTCTCTTTGCTTTATTAACTTACTTAACTATTATACCAAGATGCCTTACTTTTGTCAACCCCTTTCGGGAAATAAATGCAATTACTTTTGATTAAGTTCGACATTCTTAATATTGTGTAATTCAACGGCTAACATAATACGGTCAGACATTTTTGGCAGATCATCAATATGAAATTCTAAATGGTTAATGCCTTCACAATAGTCCATAATAATTTCAGAAATCTTTTCTTGTAGTTGTAGTTCATTCATATTCTTTCTCGCTGTAATTAACTTACTTAACTATTATAGCAAGATGCCTTACTTTTGTCAACCCCTAAATGCAATTAATTTCAATTTATTTTCTACCAGATGGATACAACACATCAACCATTTTATTTTTCTTTACCGCATAATCATGTGTATACCATGTACCACCTCGTGATTGCCATTCGTCTGTATGAGGTACAACAATAAGAAAATCAGTAGATTCTACTATTTTTCTATCTCGTTCAAGATAACCCAATGGTTCACGAATTTCATCATAGTCAGTATATGCTCTTAATGCCGAACTAGTAGGAGGATGGGATACTATATAATGACCTAACTCTTTTGCAAGACATGCTACTTCGGCATCAACTCCATTACAATCTCCGTGGTGTATTTCAAACTTTTCCTCGCGGTCTAGATACTCATATATTAACTCAAACTGAGTCTCATTCATACCATAGCGAGTGCCTGTGAATCCAATTTTAATCATTTATTTTTATATATAATAGTAGAATCTTTATTTCGTTTTGATTTATCAGTATTTTGATTTGATTGTCGCGCTGGTGATGTGTTATGGAATTCACGATCAATCTTGTATCCTTGACTTTCTTGATAC
>Ga0115007_10000729_pt1 | contig 21672 bp, 5 predicted proteins | sample ArcOceMetagenome_2_FD_87166 | JGI IMG/M metagenome (GOLD analysis project Ga0115007, IMG submission 87166) | Marine eukaryotic phytoplankton communities from Arctic Ocean - Arctic Ocean ARC135M Metagenome | ecosystem: Environmental > Aquatic > Marine > Oceanic | place: Arctic Ocean | collected...
CACCGTTAATGGTATCTGCTGCGTCGGTGCCTTTAACAAAACGCCGCACCTCTGTTTGTACACCATCTACAGTTTCGTAATCAATCCACTCTTCCATAGCCAACGGTACAAAGGCATCTTGGAAGGAAAGGAACTCAATATTAGTTAAGACGTCTGTACCTGCGCCACCCATGGCATCAGGCAAGCTATCAATTACTACCGTATATTTTCCAGAAACCAAAGTGCCCGTGTGGCCCGTTTTTGTTACAGCTGTCTGTATAGCAGTGTTGTCTGCAGTCGTAGCACCCTCCGTAAAGGTATAGGTGGTTACTGTGAAATTGCGGCTAGCGCCATCATAAATGGCTTCGTCTTTAGGCACATGGCCCCAATCATCCAAGACGCCATCAGCACCACCATCGATAAAGTCGTTACCTGCACCACCAGAAATTCGATCGCCACCAGAACCACCTTCGATGATGTCATTGCCACCTTTACCAAATATTTGATTCTCTAGGGCTACATCATCAGACTCGCCATCGCTATTGGCATCAGTGCCATCACCCCAGGCAGCAGCAGTCATATTATCACCGCCATCAGTACCTGAAACTTCAACCATATCTAGGGTGCCATCATTATCCCAGTCTTGGCGCATAACCCTAAAGCCTAAGTCCATTTGGCCATCACTAAACTGAGCTTGTTCAACATTAATAAGCAAGTCATCGCCATGCCCACCCAAAGCAGACATCAAGGCATCAGAAACTATAAAGGCTGTACTTAGGGCGCCAACACTCCCTGGCACCGCACCTTGCACAACGTTGTAGCTAGTCATACTGGCAATACTGTCGGCAGTAACTAGGCTTCCTGTATCGTAGACATTATATTTACCATCAGTGACCGTAGGTTTACCTTCGCTATCTAATTCTACTTTAATTGTGTAAACCGTATAACGGGCTTCAATACCACCGTACTCAGCTACGTCCATATCGCGCCAAGGGTCGCCACTACTGCCATTTGCACCGCCGTCGATTAGGTCATCACCAACACCACCTCTTAAGCGGTCACCCCCTGCGCCAGAGCTCAAATAATCGTTACCAGATGCGCCTTCTAAGGTGTCAGCGCCAGTACCACCTGTCATCGTATCGGAAAATGGCGTACCCCTTTGATAACTTTCAGAAAAGGTTTCACCTGTATACCAATCGGTCCACTCCCACGTGCTGTTAGTAGACTCTAAATCCAAGTACTCGTCAGAGAAACCAATGGCTTCTACGTTCACCACTAGGTTAGTGCCCACAGATCCTGTTTCGTCACTGGGCAAGGTGTCCGTAACTAGATAAGCTGCCACTGCATCACCTGGAGTGGCGTCAGTAGAAAACCTTACCGCTGTGGAATTGAGCGCTTCATCACCACCGTATTCATATATTACCCAACGGCCAGCACTGTCTAAGGTAGCTGTCCCATCAGCTAGTAATACAACTTTAACGCCTTCAATTTCTACTCTGGCGTAGGTTGCTTCCCTAAATTGTACTTCGTCACGACCGCCCCAACCATAATCGTCTACTGCACCGTTTTCACCGCCGTTAACAAAGTCATTACCACCACCAGCATTAATATTATCAGCGCCGTCGCCAGCTAGAATAATGTCATCGCCACCTTTAGCCTCAATGTAAGTGTCACCGCCATCACCGTCAAAACGATCACCAAAATTAGTGCCACGGAAATCGTCAATGTAGCCATCACCATCCCAGTCTTGCTGGGTAGATTTAATATCGTATTCGGTAAATTTACCACTGGCTTGGAATTCTAAGCGTTCAATACCGTAAAGCGTATTTTCACCTAAACCACCAGCATCAGCGGAGCGGCGATCGGTCACTACCACTTGATCTATGGTTTCAGTAACATCATTAGAAGCGTCACTATCTGCGAATCTATCACGCAACGTGGCTTCTAGAGTGTCCTCTAATGAGGTGAAGGTGACCTTCTTTACTGTAATATCAAAATAGTTGGCTGCGCCATCAAATACGACGGCATCACCCCAGTTATTGTCACCCTCCACTTTACCAATCACTAAGTCATTACCTGCACCTGGGTTAATGAAGTAGTCTTTAACATCAGTGGTAGAAGAGGTGTAGCTGGTGAAATCATCGTCACCAGATGTACCAATGAGGCGGGCGTTACTGTCCCAATCGTTAGTCATATCTCGAATGCTGAGGAAGTAGGTTTGATCTGAAAACTGAATACGCTCAATATTTACTAAGGTATCTGTACCATCACCGCCAAACCCTGCGTCTAAGCTATCGACTACCTTGAAATAAGCTAAATTGGCTGTTCCGGTAACGCTACCACTTGCATCATCTGTGAGGTTGGTAATACTATAGCGGGCTAAATAGCCGCTGTATTCCACAACGTCACCGTTGTTCCAAGCATCCCACCAGTCGCCCTTTTTATCACCACGACCATCGAAATAATCATCGCCTGGTGCACCAACAAAGCTATCATTTTGGTCGGCACCCAGTAAACGGTCATTACTACCCATGCCCGACAGGTAATAACTATATACTGTAATTGCTGAGTTATCTTCCCACCGATCTGTATTGGTATTGTAGGTTTGTGAAAACACCTCCTCTCTAGTCACTTGGTTGTTTAGAGGTGTGTAAGTTTCTCCATCCCAATCGCCGCTACCCGCCGCAGTGACGGCATCGAACGTAATGGCTGCACCTAAGATAGTTCCCAAAGAGTATGTCGTAGTTATATTTCCAAGTGAGGCCATATCAACCGCACCAAGGCCAGCAAAATACACTGGTGCAGTACTGTAATCAGCATTACCATCACCGTTATAATCTAAAGTGGCTGAGAGCCCAGTAATGTCCCAAACATCATCAGTATTGACATCCACATCTACTGCCAGCGCCTCTAAGCCAGCCAATAAAGTGGGCTCATCAGTTTCGCTGCCCGTTAGATCTCTCTGGTCATAAATAGCCGTATAGGCGTCAGCATTACCACGTAATACGGTGGTACCAAGATCGCCCTTGGTACGCAAGCTACCATCAGCGTTAAATACCAGGCTCATGGAAAATGGCCCACCATAGTCAATAAAATCTACGTTGGCTCCTAAACCGCCAGTCATAGCATTTTGCAACGTAATATGGCCGTCACCTCCCAATACATGGGCTAACTTATCGATCACAACAATGTCTTGAGCAGCTTCATCCCAGAGGTAGGAATAACGGGTAGGCATGCCCGAAAGCGCTAACCAGTCCGCATCATCCCCAGCACTATCAAGCACACTTGTGCCACCATCGAAGGTATCTGCACCACCATTTGGCCTGAATACGTTAGCCATACTATTTAAGCTATCGGCAACGTCAGTGGCAGTAGACCCATCTGTGGCTACAGGTGCTACCCGATCACCAAACCGACTGCCAGAAATTTCCATTGTTTTGTCTCCATCCCATTCTTGGGCGGAGTACTTAGGCGTAAAGTTAACGCGGGTTTCACTGTCAGTTTGATAGCTAAACACTGCACCATCAACATTGTATAGTGTGTCGGCACCAGTACCATCCATGTCATCAGGCACGTTATGGGTCACTGTTACATAAGAGATATCACCACTGCCATCGCGTGTAATGTCAACGGTATAAGCGCCAGAAGTGCCATTATAGAGAGCGTAATTCTTAACCCCAAGTTCAGTGCTACCGGTGATAACGTCATCTCCCGCACCACCCATAAATTGAAACTCAGTGGCTGATTTTGAGCTACTTGCATCAGTTGCTGCCGCTTTGGTAGCATAAAACACATCACCATTGCCAGCTGTGAAGGGAGAGTCATCTTCATAGGAAATCTCATCAGCATATTTGGTGCCTTTATAGGTTACCTTAAACCGACTAACGTCTTGTTGCGTCTGCCAATCCCAATCCTGAAAGCTTTCCGCTTGGCTAGAAACCGCCAAGGTATTAATAGTATAAGAAGCGTCATGTTCGTGTTCAGGGTTAGTAGGTAACCAGCCAAAGTCACCAGATTCTGCATGGCCAAAGACTAGGCGTTCCACACCGATTAAAGTATCGACACCTTCACCACCCGTGCTAGCTCCCAAACTGTCCACCACAATGGTGGCTGCATAAAAACCATTGCTAACCACTAGGTCTGACGTTGTTAAATTTGCAACGGCTTCACTGCCAATGCTGGCACTTGAATTAGCAACCACTCCTTTTGTGGCTAGAGCGAATACATCAGCCGCATCGTAGGCACGGTAAAGCATGACTTTACCACTGGCGTCTGTAGTGACTTGTCCATTTTCACTATCCGCATGAACAAATACATTACGCACAACCTGATAACGGGACGCGCCACCAGTAAAGAACGCTGTATCACCACTAAAGTCCCAGGGATTGCCACCCGCATGGGTACCACCCCAATAAACGTCGTCACCTGCACCACCTTTAGCACGGTCCATACCCGCACCACCAATCATTAGATCATTACCGGCCTGCCCCCACAGTTCATCAGCAACCACTTTAGCGGGGCTTGGCCCACCCAAGGTATCGTTCTTTAGCGTACCTCGGTAATTGGCTTCACTGACGGTGACACCAAATTGTTGTTGCTGCTGCTCCCAGTTCAGTTCCCAGACGCTTGGGTCGCTTTGTGCTGCTGTATTCAAGGCGTCCCAATCAATCTCTTGACGATCCCAACCCCACGTTTCTATTTCTAGTTGTTCGTAGCCGTCTTCAAACTGCACTTCTTCAATATTCATCAAGTAATCAGTGCCTTCACCACCAGCAACTGTTGGCAACAAATCTTTGATTTTAACCACCGAAGAGTAGCCTGCCTTGTCTGCCGCACTTAGGGCAGACCAGGCGCTGGTAGTAATTTCTTGGTAAGACCCATCACTAGTGAGGTCAGGACGACCACTGTCCATCTTTAAATAGACTTCAGAAATGTCGTAGCGGATTTTATAACCTTCGTACATTGCTCGGTCGTAATACTTCCAATTATCAAAATCGTTTTGATTTTGGGTCGCTGCTTGGTATTTTCCTGCATTGAACGTAACTTCGAAGTAATCCGGTGTGGTTACATTGTCATCCCAAGCCCATAATTTTTCCTCGGAACCACTGCCTACGGTGTAGATTTTGTACTTACTCGTTAAGCCCGTGTCTGGGTTGGCGAGTAACTGGGATGGAGTAGATGTGTCTGTACGATCTAACGTGGCTAAAAATTCGCTTTCTGAACCACCATCGATAAAGTCATCGCCCTGACCCCCTCGGATTTCATCACGACCTTGGCCAGCAATAATAATATCGTTGCCTTTTCCTGCATCAATATAACTGTCATGGATGCGGCTAGGGCTTGCCTCTGCGTGAGACTGGGCATTATTTTGAGCTGAATCCTGAGTTGTAGGAGCAAAATCATCAACAAAATAATACTTCCCTTCGGTGCCGTCGTAAGACACTTTTAGATCTATGAAATCGTACTCTGTGTTATACGCGACAGGTTTTCCTTCTATATCATAGATGTCCCATTGCCCCGTTACCTCATAATCATCTTCAATACCCTCGCCTTTCCAAAAGATCGAGGTAACGCCGTCGGTAGAATCGCCGTCTAAGTCAAGCTTGTCGTCATTTTCGTTGGGTTTCCAGTTCCAATCAAAGCCACCTGTATCTTCAAAATCAGTCATGCCTGCAACTTGCGCCACCACCCAGTTGCCCGCTTCATTTTTACTTACCGCTTCAAATACGAAACCCCAGTCCTCGCTGTAGGCAACGTAGCTTGGCTCTGCGACTGTGCCAATATCATATACATCAAAGCTCTCAGGCTCTTCAAAGCCATCTTCCCATTGTACTTTTACCCCTTCAGCAAACTTTGTATCTGTCTGAGTGGGTTGCCAACCATAGGTGTCGTTACTCGTACTGGCGGCAGCGTCAAAGATAAAGCCCTCGTAGTCTTCCTTCCAACCACCACTACCATCGGTAGCTACTTCGCCAAACACCCAACCACCATCAACGTCAAAAGCCACTGTTTTGCCTTGTGGATTAGTCGCGGTCATATCGAGACCGGTGTAAATTGCAAAGTTACCAGAGATAATATTGGCACCATCAATACTAGTGATTTGCGTCACATCTTCGGCAGTGGCAATGTCAGCGTCACTTGGGGCCCAGCTCCACAGATCAAAACCAGCGCTGTCTGCGTCTAATTTATTATCTTGGACGTCCATAAAGCCATCGTCCCAGATATCCATGCCGTCATTAAAGTCGTTAAAACCACCAAAACCAGCTTGAGTGGCCATTTTACCTGCACGTAAGTCAATTACATCAGCAAATTGAGTGCCGTCTGCATTAACTTGGCCCTCGCCATTACCCCAATCATCAACTCGGTAATCCACCTGGAAAGACACATTGCCATCCCAGTCATAACCAAAACGAGCACTCTCCATACCTAATAGAATATCGGTGCCGTAGCCGCCATAAGTTCCTGGCAAACTATCCGCCACTACATAAAAGGTTGTGCCTTTATCGATTTGGTATACCACCTCGTCGCTACCCATGCGGGTAATTTGGCCAATGGTGTCGCTACCTTTGGTGGCAGCGGTTACTTTGTATATCACGTTGCCATCTTGGTCTTTAAGGGCCATGTTTTTGCCCACAAAGGTGTGTTTGGTCAATTCAAAGCGGTCAATATCAGCACTGTATTCGGCCACGTCATAGTTAGCCTCCTGTTTCATCCATGGGTCATTAGCAAAACTGGCGCTACCGTTAGCACCACCATCCATAATGTCATTACCTATGCCACCGTCAAGGCGGTCACCACCTGCGCCAGCAATCAATACATCATTACCTGCTTCGCCATACATACGGTCGTTTTCTAGAGGCTCGTTTGTGCCATCCCAGTCAATATCTTGGTATGAAGAGGCCAGCTTGCCATTCACTTTACCGTCTGCATCTGTATTTAGGGCATTGAAATTGATAATGTCATCGCCAAAGGTGCCATTCCATTGAACTTCTGGCCCCGGCCAACCCCAATCATTAACTTCTTGGGTTACTGTAGCGTTAAAGGTCATGTCTGCAAATTGGATTTTTTCCACATTAACCAACAGATCAATGCCGTCACCCTTGCGGGTTTGCGTGTCTTCTACAACAATAAAATTGAGTAAACCACCATCTGCTAAATCAGCTACCAGCGCATCAACCTTGGTTTGCACTGCGCTAGAAAAGCTAGCACCGATTACACTATCAAGAGCAGTTTTTTCTGCAGTTTTAGTAGATTCGTAGCTAGTAACGATGTAACGATCAAAATCGCCCTTATAAAAGGCTGTGTCACTTCCTTGGTTATTTTGCTCAGAGCCTTGATTACCACCAAATGCTTCATTAGGGCTTGCAGCTTCGTGACCTAGCTCCGAATGTTCGTCCCCTTCAAATCCAAACCCTGCACCTTCTTCACCTGAGTTAGTGGCGTCGAAATCATCAAACTTGACGTTTTCAAACTCTTCACCCATGAAACCTAGGTCAACATCCTTCCAATCGTCACCAAAGCCTTGGAAGAACTCTTGCAGATTGAAACTGTTGGTTGCATGAGCACCGCCATCAAAGAAGTCATTACCCTGACCGAGTTCCGCCTCATCAGCGCCATCACCACCTTCAACAATATCATTACCTTTGCCCGAGTCTATGAATTCGTTAGCACTAGAGCCTAGAATTGTGTCACCAAAGTTGGTTCCTTCTATGTAACCACCCAGTGAATCTTTGAAAACTGACAAACGCATGTCTTTATCATCAAAAAACAACTGATCGATATTGGTAATAATATCAACACCGGTGCCTTTGGTTGCATCAGCGACAGTACGAGCGTCTGTGACCACGAAATATTCTTGATCAGCTACCAAAGTAACACGATCCGACATACCCATATCGGCTAAAGCCGTGTCTAAAGTTGACACATCGCTGCCACTATAGGTGTATTTTTCTACACTATAGTTACGGCTGGCCGACCAATATTCAGCTGTGTTGTCATTTTCCCACGAATAAGCACTGTCGCCTCTTAGAGCACCGTCAATGAAGTCACTGCCTTCACCACCTATAATGCGGTCAGCATCACCGACACTGCCCTCAGAATCGCCTATGATAACGTCATCCCCAGCGCCACCTTCAATATGCGAACGCCCTGTAGAACCTACAATGGTATCGTCAAAGTCAGTGCCCCTATTGAAGTCTTCTGTCACTTCTAGGTTGGTAGCCCAGTCTGTGTAAGTCCAAGAATTTGTTTCTACCCCCAGTAACACTTCTTCATCAGCAAAGTGAGCTATTTCAATATTGGTTATTGTGTCGGTACCATCGCGATTGGCCGCAGTATCGATAATGCTGAAGGTTGACTTACCTTCCGTAACCGTTTGAGAGATAGTGTAGTCGTCACGATTACCTTCAAAATAAACGTGGTCCGCATCTTCCCAAAAATGCCCAATATCACCACCATCCCCGCCATCAATAATGTCGTCGCCTGTTCCGCCCCAAATACGGTCTGCACCCGCGCCTGCGTTAAGCGTATCTGCGCCACCATCTCCACGAATAGTGTCACTTTTATCGGAGCCTGTTACTGTATTGTCTAAATCTCCAGCTTGGACGAGCTGCCCCTTTTGTTCATCTTCACCTGCCGTAAGGGTAATGTCTGTATCACCACCGCTGGCGTCCGCATGAACATACTCCCCCGTTGAAGAGATACCCATTTGCTCTGCCTGATCCGCAGTCATGCCGTTATAAGCAAAGAATTGATCTGCAACATCAATGTCTGTGTTAGCGTCTTGACCCAAGCTTATCTGCATAGAGCTTTGCACAATCACAGCAACGGTTTGGCCGTCCACTTGGCTTTCATATACATCAAAGCTCTCACCACGGCCTTTGTTACCGTTGACCATAGTTTTATATTCTGTGCCCGCAAGGCTTACTTTGATCCAAGCATCGTCACTACCAATCAATTTGATAGTGTCAGTGTCACTGCCCCAAATCATCAATGTTCTTGCAGAGCCGGTGGTATGACCCACACCAGCAACAGCAGCAGCATCTAATGCCAATGAGCCTTGATTATTATTATCTATACTTATCAAACCCTTGGCTGATTGTAGTTCAGCGATCCAATTAGGATCATAGGATGCAGCAACCGCCATATCAGTGCCCAATATTTGCATATCGAGGATGTAATCAGCATCATCACCTTGGGTAGGATTACCATTAGCATCAACTGCAATCTTAGCTGCAAACTTGTCACTGACTAGCATGCGGCCGTTAAACTTACTTCCAGTATCATCTACAACCTGAAGCGGCTCTCTAATATCGCCATCCTGTTCTTGATCACCCGCAGCAGACTGATCATGTCTTGTTGCACCATCATCAGCATTGGCGTTGTTGGTAGAATTTAATTCATCTACACCAAATTCGTTTAGGTCCATTTTAGCCACCTTCTTTCTTTATATTTTCTTATTATTCCAGTTGATATATAAAATACGTCAACCTTCTTAACACAACGTCTGAAAAGCCGAAATTAATATAGCTTTTCAAATTCTTAAAATGCTTATATTGATGTGGGTATCAGACAGAGATTTATATCTACAATTAAAACTTAAAGAGATACGAAAGTATCTGGGTAGTTATACCTATAATCCCATACCTGAATACAGCTAGTTTAAGTATTAACAATGCTAGGCAGGTAGGTAGGTTAAACAATCTCATAGTTAATGAAATCGTGTATATCGATTTGATTAATTTCAACGTTATCTAGTGCTAGTAGATACTGCCCTGTTCGTGTATGTTCAATTAACACGTTATTAAAGCCTCCACTGGAACTATTAACAAAGGTTAAGTCTTCATAATTTAAACTACCACTAAGGGCAATCTTGTCTTCGCCATTATTAAAGTCTGTGACTCGATCTACATTGGCCTGCTGAACAGACGCATTTAACACATTGCACACAAAGTAATCTGTGGCAGCGCCTCCGGTTAAAACATCACCTTGACCACGGTCTGCACCTCCGTACAGTACATTACTTAAATCATTGCCCAACAATACATCAGCACCCAAGCCGCCATAGGCATTCTCAATATTTGTATCAAAGGCAATGCCTAACACCCCCTCACCAGCCTTTAATTGTGCAATATGTGCATCGCTAGCATTGCTAATTTTGCCTCCAAAATAAGACAAACTACCAGGAGTTAAGTTAATCACACTGGCCGTCGTCCCATGGCGCCAATCGATGAGATCAATCCCCCCCGCATCCCAAATGGACGCTTCAAAGGGCTGATCTGAGGTTAACAGCTCAGCGCCATAGACGTCTGCTCCAGCCCCAGTACTTAAGTTGGCGCCATATAAATACTGCAAGGCTGCTATATCATCAACCATGTAGGTTTGTGCTCTAAGATCATTAAGAAAGCCGATGTTTCCGGATTGATAGCTTGCGTAACTCATTAACGTATAGGGTTGTCCATCTCGGCCACCACTACCTGTATCGGTATTTACACCCAGCACCACATCGCCATAGGTCCCTTCAGAGTGAGGGTGCTCCAGGCCCATAGCATGGCCAATTTCATGAAATACCGTGGCATAGTAAAAATCTCCTGCAGTTGCTGCCTCCCAACCCGCAATCGATTCGCTGTCAAAATACACGTCACCACCATAGGAGTCTGATGCCCACTCAGCAGGACCGAAAGCAGCACCGTAGGACGAACCATTTTGGTAGCCAAGACGAATATCACCTACGCTGGATGATGTTTCTTCAAGCCAACTAAAGTTTAGGTTAGTTAGCTCTGACAAGGCTTTAAAGGACGCATGAATTGTCGCTTTAATGTTTTCTCCTAAAGCCACACCAAGAGTGTCTGTATCGTAACTAAAGACCGAACTCTGGTCGTAGAAGGAGTAGCTCAAGTCAAGCCCTTGGCCTAACTGAGAGCCCCACAACGAGCCCATTAATAAGTTATCAATACGATCAATACCTGAGACTTCATCGAGCAAGGTCACCACTGCTGCATTGACTAGAGGAGAGGCCGCTGCAGATTCGTCTTCGTTGATGACTGTGATCTGCAGTGGCTGGCTGAGTGTTAACTCGTCGTATGCTGCCTCTAGGGTGAGTTCATAACGGTTGTTACCATCGTTATCCACCGCTTTCTCAAAATCAGGCGCTTGAACAAATTCTATGACACCGTTGTTGATTACTAATGCCGCGGCGTCAGTTCCAGTTAAGCTGTACGCAGGCGCAGCGCTGACATTACTATCAAGTAATTGAGCAGTGGTGACCAGATTCGTGTTCTCTTGAACCTCAAAGTTAAAGGCACCATAAACAATTGATGAGTTGGCGCCAATTAACAAATTCGTTGAGGTGACGGGGTTTATGTCTCCCATAGCGATAAGGCGGTACTGGGGGCTATTCATCGTGCCGGCTGCATCCACCATTACCCCACTGGCATCAACTAACCTGTGTGCTGATATTTTATCGATGTTGAGTACGTGCTTAACTAACCTCAAAACATCCGATATACTCACTTCACCATCTTGATCAACGTCAGCGCTTAATAAAGCGTCACCCTGTAATAGATCAAAATCAATTATGTGGCGAACTAGAGCCAGCACATCACTGACGTCTATAGTGCTTTGGATATGGCCAACCAACTCAAGTCGCGAGACCGATTCTCTAGCACTAACCTCAATAACTCCGGCTTGGGGTTGCAATAAAAGCAGGCGATCTTCAACTTCATTCCATACTAATAAAAGCTCTACATCGTATATCTGCAGCTCGTACACTGGCAAATAAACAAAACTGTTGTCTGCAGCTTGCCCATGACTTACTAGATTTTTTTGCAATGGCTGGCCAGACTGCTGCTGGTTTGCAGCAGGTCTAATGAGCCCATTAGTGTGCATATGGGCGGCATTATTTTCCACACTAGGCAACACTACTGGCAGTATAGGGCTGTCGGTTTTTTGCAAATTAACTAAGGGAGTTTGCAGGCGCTCAATCGCTACCTCTCCAGATATTGATGGGGCATCACTAAAGTCACCCTTTAGGGTAGCAAAAAGGTAGTCTTTTTTATGTTTATTGAAAAATGAATGAGACATTTGGCAAAACGATTGTTATTTAATCCTATATTTAAAAGCAATAATGTGAATATCACACAATTTTTGATTAGACTCAATTAAATATCCGTCATCTGAAGCCAGATGATGGGATTAAGAAAAATTTCTAAGTTTTATTTGGCATTTTTATAGCAGGTATAAACCACAGGTAAAAAATTTTCAATATTTAAGTATTGTTAACATTCCCAATAGAAAGTTTTAAAACGCGCTAATTAAGCACACACAAACAGGGCAATATTTATTACCACTAGATCACGTTGAAATGATCCCAATCAATAAAACAACATTTAATTAATTATGAGATGGTTTAACCTATCTACCTGTTTATTTACCTGTTTATTTACCTGCCTAAGCACCTACCTATTGCTTACCTAACTATCTACTCACCTAACAAGTATTGTTAATGCCCAAATTAGCTGTATTTAGGGATGAAACTATAGGTATAAATACCCAGATACTTTTACATTCCTTTCAGTTCTAATTATGTTAGTGGCTTTTTGAGTATGGAATCCACATCAATATAAGTAATTGTAGAAATTTGAAAGGGTATATTAATTTAGGCTTTTCAAGAATTACGTTAAGAAATACGCTATTCATTCCGCGGTCAAAACTATTGAATTAAGGTACGTACCTGTGAAAAAAACAAATAATATCAGAAATCACGCTAATCCAATTTTGCTGAGTTTATTCTCTGCTGGCCTTGCAGGTTGCAGTACTGTTGACACAGCTACTACTGGCACTGCCTATAAAGGTTTATTAGACAATGCCGAGGTATTCATAGACGTTGATGGCGACGGGGTTTGGACAGTTGGGGTAGATAGCGACAAAGTGCGCACCGAAGCCGATGGTAGCTTTAGCATTGACACTGAACTCAGCGGCGACATCGTGGTGCAAACCGATGAAACCACCATAGACGCATCTTCTGGCGCCATCTTAGCTGGCATAAAAATGTCTGCCATGGCTGGTTCTAGCGTGGTAACCGTAGCCACAACGATTACTAACGAATTGGTAGATTCCTCTGGCGGCACTTTAAGTCAAGCCAAAGCAGAGGCTCAAGTGAAGGCTATTCTTGGCCTTGATACCAGCACAGACGTGTCTAGCTATAACGCATACGCTGCTGCCAACGCAGGCACTGCAGAATCGGTCGCATTTGAAAAATCCGCCCAGCAAGTAATGACTGTGATTAACACTTTAGCCGAAGCTGAAGCCACTTCATCGATAGGTTCAACGGTTAGTAAGTCTGCAGCCCTTAACAACGCAGTGGCTGCTTTTGTAGACGTGATTGAGGCTAAGGTTGTAGCTGCAGGTAGTGACCCGGTAACCGCTATTGACTTTAAAGAAGCTGATATCATAAATGAAGTCGTAGCTGCTGCCGTTGTCAATGACGCTGGCTCCGTATTTGCTGACAGCACTTTTACTACCTCCTTAACATCTATCAAAATAGCGATTCAAACTGTTAACACCGCTATTGATGCTGTTACCAGTTTAGACTCAAGTTCTAAACAAACATTTGCTGTAGCTCAATCAAGTTTGATAGACATGACCCAGGCAGTGGCCAGCACCAACGATGCTAGTAATGCATCAATTACTGCCAGCACCAATATCTCTACCTTAGTGGTCATTAACGGCGTTACAGCTGGACTTACTGCAGAAGACGCAGCTTCAGTAACCGAGACTGGTAACTTAGTACTTACTGGTACTGCCCTAGTTACAGATCCTGATACAGCCGACAACGTGACCTATACATTTGATACTACTGCAGTTTCAATAGGTTCTGACAGCACATCCGGGAATCCTATAGGCACCTTAACCATCACTGCAAAGGGTGTATGGACATACACCTTGGATAACAACCATGCTGACGTTCAAGCATTAGGTGCAAGTGGCTCTCTAGTTGAAGTGTTTCAAATTAAAACCATCGCAACTGATGCCACCGACCCAGACAACCTAACCACTGCCGATAGCTCAACAAAGTTTATTAGTGTAAGGGTTGTTGGTAGTAATGACACGCCTACCTTAAGCGCAGCGCTAGGTGATGTTTCAACGGCAGAAGATGCAAGCTTTAGCCTCACTATTCCCAGTGCCACTTTTGCTGATGTAGACACCGGTGACGCCTCCACTTTGACCGCCACCTTAGAGGGCGGTGCTGAACTACCTAGTTGGCTTACCTTTACAGCTTCCACTGGTGTTCTAAGTGGCACTCCCACTAATGACCAGGTAGGAAGCATTAACATTACCGTAACTAGCACAGACGCCAGTAAAGCATCTGTGTCTGATACTTTCACTATTACAGTGACTAACACAAACGATGCGCCCACAGTTTCTGCTGAGATTGTTGACCAGACTATCGCCGAGGACTCAGCCTTAAGCTTCACTATTCCAAGTGCCACTTTTTCTGATGTAGACACTGGTGACACCTCAACCTTAACAGCCACCTTAACGGGTGGAGGTGACTTACCTAGCTGGCTTACCTTCACAGCCGCCACAGGTGTACTAAGTGGCACGCCCACTAATGACGAAGTTGGAAGTATTAACATTACCGTAACCAGCACAGACGCCAGTGCGGCCTCTGTGGCAGACAGCTTTAGCCTTACTACCACTAACACGAACGATGCGCCTACCATAACAGCGGCCCAAACTGCGTTAGAAACCTCAGAAAACGTAGCCTTTAGCTATGCAGTGCCTAATGCTACTTTTGGTGATATAGACGTGGGGGATAGCCTCACCTATAGCGCCACCCTAACCAGTGGAGGCGCACTGCCTGCATGGTTAAGCTTTGACGCTAGTACGAAAACTTTTAGCGGCACGCCTGCTAACAGCGACATTGCCGACTTAAGCATCAAGGTGACCGCCAGTGATGGCATAGCAACAGTGAGCGATACGCTAGCATTAACGGTGACCGACAACGCAGTGCCTACTGTCGCTGTCGCTCAAGCAGACCTAACCGGGACTGAAGACAGTGTCTTCACTTCCTACATCGTACCAACGGGCACTTTTAGTGACTTAGAGGATTTAGACTCTAGCTTAACCATTACTGCAACGGGCTTACCTGATGGATTAACCTTTGCCGATGGTACCATTAGTGGCACGCCTACTAACGCCGCCGTAGGCGCCAACGTAGTAAGCATTATTGCTACAGACAGCGGTAGCGCTAGCGTTACCGACCAAATTACCATTACGGTGGCCAATGTCAATGACGCACCCACTGTGGCTAATGAACTGATCGACCAAACTATAATTAGCGGCCGTGAAAGTACGTACACCATCGCTAGCGATAGTTTTAGTGATATTGATATCGGTGAAACTGCCACCTTAGCATACTCTGTCACCTTAGCAGGCGGCGGAGATTTGCCCTCGTGGCTTAGTCCTAATGGAGACGGCTCCTTTAGCGCTAATCCAACAGCTAGTGATGCTGGCACAATTTCAGTCAATGTTACCGCCACGGATACTGCTGCTGCTGCAGTGTCTGATACCTTTGATATCATAGTGACGGCAAACCAAGCCCCTGCAGTGGCTACCTTAGGAAATCAAACAGCAACGGAAGACACAGCTGTGAGCTTTACCTTAGCAGATGCTAAATTTACTGATGGTAATAGTGACACTATGACTGTCACCGTATCAGGAGAACCTACTTGGCTAACCTGCGACGCAAATACTAAAACCTTTAGTGGCACACGAACTACCGACAGCGATGCTGGCACAAGCACAATTACTGTGACTGCAACAGATGCCAGTACCGCATCAGGCACTGCCACTTTTGATCTAGTGACAACAGCAGCAAACGACGCACCTGCATTCACCAGTGCATCCAGTGTTAATGTCACCGAAAATAGCTTTACCGCAGCCACGGTAGTTGTAAGCGATGAAGAATCGGACACATTGACCTACAGCCTCAGTGGCACCGATGCTAGTTCTTTTAGCATCGACTCCAGCACGGGCAAGCTGAGTTTTTCTGGTAGCCCACGCACAGACATGGTTATGCTGTTAGACAGCAGTGGAAACCCAGGGGCTTTATTAGCTGACAATTACACATCCACTATCACGGGTAGCGTTACCCAAGTCACAATGGATTTATACGCTTTGCCTAAAGCTGGGGGTGCAGAATCGTTGGCTGGGTTCCAGTTTAAACAAACCTCTTCTGATTCGGCAGCAGATATGAGTATAGTAAAGGACTCCTCAATTGGAGGTGCTTTTACTAATAATGGAGGCCAGTCAATTTGGTATGATACCTCAGGTTCTAACTCCCTTGGCGCCGTTAAAATTGGCACAATAACCATTGCTAACTATGACGCTGCAGAAACCTACTCTATTGAAACTATTAAAATGGATGGTGGTGACGATGGTACTAGCTCCTCAGCGAGACTTACTACCAATAACCTAATCATCAACTCCGTTACCGATTTACCAGCAGCTAGCAGCACTTATTCTGTAGACGTCACGGCAACAGACAGCAATGATAGCACCAGCAGTGTAACTCAAACTCTCTCTATTACAGTAGATGCCGCTGCGGCCAACGCTAACAGCTCCACTAGCACCGCAACCTGGACAGGCACAGCCAGCGCTGACACTTACACTATTGACTCCCTGACCGCTTCGGCAGATGGTGGTGACGGTGGCAACGACGTGGCTAAAATAAGCATTGCAAACCACACTACGTGGGATACTACCGGTGGCACCACTGAACTTACAGCGTCCCTTGTAGACATGGAAGTCATTGATATTGGCAACGTGATCAGCAGCAACGACAGCTCAGCTATTGTGATTGGTGACTTTAGCACCCACATGACCATTGATGCCACTTCGGCGGCAAGCATGATTGCAGGTTCTGATAGTACCGTGAGTATTATGGGCACCACTAACGACATAGTCACCTTAAGTGGCACAGCATGGACCAAGGGGGCAAGTTCAAGCCTGTCATCTGGCGATTACTCAGCACAAGTACTAGACGCTTGGTCAGACGGTACCAGTACACTTTATATTGACCATGAAATTAACATTACCACTCCTGATATTGCTTAAACTCAGCTTTAGCTGCAATTCACTGAGTCCTAAGAGCTAAGGAATAAAATGTATCGTCCACTTATATTAACAGCCATCATTTCGGTGGCTGTGGCCAGTTCTGCTGCTCAAGCATCAGCAGACTGGGTATCTGCGGTGCTTGATCACCCAAATCTGCGGGTGCAAAACAGCTCTATAGAGAAACAAAAATGGAAAATATTAGAACTTGAAGCCGAGCAAGGTTTTGATTTCGATATCAAGAGCTCTGCACATCTGCCCATTGCCGAGCATTTTGACAGTTCTTTCTCTCGCGTAGCGACCTACGACCCTTATTTAGATCTGGTCTTTAGCGCTAGTCATACACTGTATGACTTTGGCGAATCTGATTCGTTGATTGACGCAGAACGTACGCTGCAAACCCGAGCTAGGCTAGCTTTTGCCAACGCATTTGAGCAACAAACCCATGCTTTATTTAGCCTTGTTCTTCAGCACCAAAAAGCTAAGACAACCGTGGTTATTATTGACACAGCTCAAGCTAATATAGCTTTAGTAAAAAAGGACTTGGTAAAGCGTTTTGAGGCTGGCCTTGGCACCATAACAGACATTCGCCGCACCCAACTTAGCCAAATTGACCTAGAGACTCAAATCGTTCAATTGTTTAACAAAATGGATGAAATTGAACACATGGTTAACTCTGACTATGGCCTAACTGTTGCCGACCTAGTAAACGATTGGCACTCCATAGAACCACAACTGAGTAGAGTATCTTATGTTCCAGAACAAGCTTTGCGCACCAGTGCAATAAGCCAAGATTTACAAACCTCATTGCGCTACCAGCGCAATAGCATTGATGCACAAAAAAAACCAAAATTAATTATAGACGTTAACACCACCTTATATGATGTCACTAGAAGTTTAGGGAATTATCGTGTTGCTGGGGAATTCCGTTTAACTTTCCCTGCTTTTGACAGCGGCTATCGTTCTGCAAAAATGGCCAGCATCACTCATGCTATCAGTGCCGAGCAGCAAGCATTAGCAAAAGTAATTCAGCAAAAAAACTTAGATTTGAAAACTAGTGAGCGCCAAATAGAAGACCTAGAATTGCGCGAACAAGAGGGTACTAAGAAGCACAATAACTTAGTTTTACAGTTAAAAAATATGAAGCTTTCTTTAGGGAAAACAGCTAATGACCACGCCAGTCTTGCTAACATGTATACTCAAATTGCTAGTGCTGAAATAAACCTTATTGGCATCGCTTCGGACATGGAACAGCTAACACTTGACCATGTATTACTTAGCGAACAAATCATTCAACAATTCAACGTAAGCTATAATCAATTACCATGAATAAACCTTATCACAAGTCGGCTTCGGAGCATTGGTTTTTTGGGCCCGTAATCCGCAGTAAACGCCTTTACATGCAGGTAATATTAGCCTCTGTATTTATCAACCTGTTTGCCCTTGTGAGTGCGTTTTACATAATGACAGTTTACGACAGGGTTATCCCTAACGACGCTATGGAATCACTCTTGGCTCTCACCATTGGTGTGTGTATTGTCATGAGTTTTGACTTCATTATGAAGGTGATGCGCGGCGTATTTACTGACCAAGCTGGTATTAATATCGACTTTGACGTAGCCGACAACCTTTTTGATCGCTTGGCTCAAAATGATAACGTAGCTGGCCAAAAAGCGACGGGGGCCATGGCTAATACTGTAAAGGATTTTGACAGCCTTAAGGACTTTTTAGCCTCTGCTTCTTTTGTGGTATTTGCTGACTTACCGTTTGTATTTTTATTTATTTTTGTGCTCTACAGCATTGGTGGGCCTATCGCCGCAATTCCTGGCGTTATTGTCATCGCTGTATTATTGGTGGGCCTTTTAGTCCAACCTATTATTAAGCGCCTTACTTTTAACGCTATGCAAGATGGTCAGTCTAAACAAGCTGTATTAGTAGAGGTGCTTAACAGCCTAGAAACTATCAAAACCCTGTCTGGTGTGCGTTTATTGCGTAACCGTTGGATGGATAGTGTCGGTCGTCAAGGCGTGGTCACTGCTAAGTCACGCTTCTGGACTCAGCTCACCACTAACTTTTCCCAGCTTGGCCAACAAGCTTCCCAAGTAGGTATTGTTGTTTATGGTGTAATCCTCATCAGCAGTGGCGACCTAAGCATGGGTTCCTTGATTGCTTGTGTAATCTTATCAGGCCGAACATTGGCACCCCTTGGGCAGCTAACCAACCTTCTAGGCCGGTTTAACCAGTCTGTAAACGCCTACAAGAACCTTAACGAACTCATGTCTGAACCCGTATTGGAGGCCTCCCGTGTGGGCCAAATTAGACGCGAAGAAATTGTAGGTGACATCCGTTTTAGCAACGCTAGCTTCCGTTACCCGGGCCAAAAAGAAGACACCCTTAAGCAACTCAATTTGAAAATGAAAGCGGGTGAAAAGGTCGCTATTTTAGGCAAAATTGGATCCGGTAAAACGTCTTTATTGCGTCTGCTGGCTGGAATTTACGAGCCTAATGAGGGCAGTGTACAGATAGACCAAACAGAAGTAGGCCACATACACCCAGAAGACTTGCGACGTGGTGTGGGCGTGGTATTACAAACACCCATGTTATTTTCTGGCTCTGTAAAAGAGAATCTATTGTTGGGCAAACCAGACGCTACAGACGAAGAAGTCATCGAAGCCGCTAAACAGGCAGGCATCGATGACTTTATTGGGCAGCTACCCGATGGCTATGAAACTGTCCTCACAGAGCGAGGTCAACAGCTGTCTGGTGGTCAACGCCAGGCTATGTGTATTGCCCGCTCATTGATCAGCAACCCTTCTGTAATCATTTTGGATGAGCCGACCAGCGCAATGGACTCTGGTACTGAACAACAGTTAATGGTGCGATTGAAACTTCTCTTTGAACACAAAACAGTAATTATTATCACCCATCGCGGTACCTTGCTCTCTCTGGTTGATCGTGTAATTGTTATAGACAGCGGTCGCATTGTTGCAGATGGGCCAAAAGAAGAAGTGCTAAAGACCGCAACAACTGGAACCCCATCGTGAAATCAGGCAAGTTAACCAACGTCATTTTTTACCTTATTTGCGCCTTCTTTATCGCAGCTACTTACTGGTCTTTCAACACCGAAGTAGACCAAGTGGTTCGCGCCGAAGCCATAGTAGAGCCCACTGGGAAAGTGCAAGTAGTGCAAAACCGCTACCCAGGATCCATTGACAAGTTTAGGGCTAGCGTTGGTGATGCTGTGGAAAAAGGCCAAGTGTTGTTTTGGCTAAAGCAAGAAGACAACGAAGCAGCTATTAAGCAAAACCGTATTACTTTTTACAACGCCATGGCCGAAATAACCCGCTTTAGAGCAGAAGCTTATGGTGAGGAGTTAAATTTTCCAAGCCAATTGCCTGTTCGTTTTATAGAACAACAAGGGGCTATTTTTCACGCAAAAACACGGTCAATTCAAGAACAACTTAACATCATAGAGCAAGAAATTTCGAGTAAGTCCAATGCCATATTACAGGCTCAAACTGCTGTTAGCTCAGCTCAAGACAGCCTATTGCTCACCCTAGAAGAACTGAGCATATACAAGCCTCTAGTTGACGCCGGTGTCGAGCCAAAAATAAAATTACTTGGCTTTCAGAGGCAGCAGCAAGAAGCCCACAACAGCATTAACCAACAAGTCCTAGTAGAAGCGGGCCTTAACATCGATATAGACACGCTGAATCGCCGTAAAACACAAGTCCTGATGGATTACCGCGTGCAAGCGGAAGAGCGCCTGGCCGACAGTACAAACACCATGACGAAAACCAGCGCGGAATACACCTCTTTGATCGAGCGCATGGCAATGGCAGAAGTTAAAGCCCCAAGTGATGGTATTATCTCCGCCATCTTTGTGACCACTGAAGGTGAAGTGGTTAATGGCGGCGAAACGTTAGCTGAGGTTGTGCCGATAACGGATTCTTTTCTAGTATTGGCCAAAGTTCAACCCGCTGATATCAGCAATGTCACCCAAGGCCAGCTTTGTCGGGTTTCTTTTGCAGCTTATGACTTTGCCAAGTTTGGGTCTATTGAAGGTAAAATCGTCAACATTGCACAAAATATAACGGAAACTAATCAAGGCTTAATGTATTACGAAGTTTGGGTGGAAACAACCACAGCTAGTTTTTCTAAATCTGACTTGGTTCCTAACATCATGCCAGGCATGGTTGCCCAAGTTGACATTCTCGGCGAAAAAACTCGCATTATTGACTACATACTCACACCCCTAAAGCGCACTGCAGCCATAGCTCTTACTGAGCAATAATAGCTGCAAGTTCAGGTTAGCTAGCCTTACCCATATGTCCGCTTAGGATCATCACACTAGTAACTTGTCTATGTTAACCACGATCCCACCACAAGCTATTAGACTGTAATTTAGACATAAAAAAACCCAGCACAAGGCTGGGTTTTTACTAGTGTAAAAAGTTACTCGTCGCTAGTTATAGGACGGTCAACTAATTCTACATAGGCCATAGGGGCATTGTCACCAGGGCGGAAACCACATTTCATAATGCGGATATAGCCACCAGGACGAGCCTCATAACGAGG
>Ga0115007_10000733_pt1 | contig 21607 bp, 11 predicted proteins | sample ArcOceMetagenome_2_FD_87166 | JGI IMG/M metagenome (GOLD analysis project Ga0115007, IMG submission 87166) | Marine eukaryotic phytoplankton communities from Arctic Ocean - Arctic Ocean ARC135M Metagenome | ecosystem: Environmental > Aquatic > Marine > Oceanic | place: Arctic Ocean | collected...
ATTACGAGTTGCAGGGCACGGGCCGGGCAACACGCGCGCCCGTCACACAAACACTGCAAACCGTGCGCCAAACACGCTTATGTACCACGGTAACGTGCCCGTGCCGGTTTGTGCGATTTCCATATTGTGGAATTTTCACACCAGCCCGTACTATCCCAGTGAAACAACAAGTTGAAACAACAGCGTGTTAGTGTTACTTTTTTGGTTTCCTCATTTCGGGACACAGGTCCACGTACAAGGACATTTATACACAAGTGTACATACATCGATCATAACACGTAACAAAGTCATACGCACTATATAAATAGGTTGCTGTACTTTTACAGACCCTAGCCATAGCCCTACCAAATACGGGGACGTATGCTTGCACTTGCACGTATGTACGATTTCCATCATGTGGAATTTTCAAACCAACCCCTGCGACCAGTCTCCAGTGAACTATTAACGAGTTAAACAACACAAGGTGTTCAACAACAGTGCGAAACACGAGATGTCATCGACGTCGACGGTGAAACCTTAAAGATCGAAATAATATACATGTAGTACACCAGTACACGCAATGAATACAAGATTTACAATTCTCATCAGGTTCAACACCGCAGGTTCAACACCGACGGACTTTTTAAAAATATATAATACATTTTCCCCAATATTAATTTTACACTGATGCCACTGTGTACAAAACCACGTACCCGGGTACCATTCTACAATACATTGGTTTTGTTGCACCTCCCCTTCCACTTCCACAATCATACACACCCTTTTTCAAAAAACACAACCCCAACCGCCCCTCCCACCAAAAAACGGGGGGTATTTTTTGACCAACCAAAAGGTTTTTTTTTATCTCGATGATCTGCGACCACCGTCGCGATTCAAAGAGGAACCTCTTCTCCCACTGGTTCTTTCTTGGGAACGCCCACCCGATCTTGCTGCAGTGCCACTGCTTTGATTATTGATTTTTAAATTGTTGACAGCACTTGACAGACCATTGGTCTTGGTCGGTTGTGCAGAAGAACTGCCTTTTGCTGTTCCTTCACCGGTAGTGGTGGTTGCGGCTGCTTGCCCAGATCTGGACGAACGTCTTCGACTGCCCGATGTTGCGGCGGGTCTTGCCCCAGCACTGGTACTCCTGACTTTCTTATCGTCGGTGTACCCACGATCTTTACCAGAATCTAATTTAGATTTGGATCCACTGCGAGAGGCGTCTTGCTGGTGTTTCAAGATGACCCAATCTAAACGATCGTCGTACGTGAATCTTTCACGATAAAACAATTGTTTTAATAAATCTTGAAGATACGCGTAATTTGGTTTTTCTTCAAAACGCAAACTGCGGCAATAGCTTAAATAAGTACTGAATTCAGCTGGATGGCCTGTTGATGATTGTGTTGACGAGGCAGGAGAATGAAAAACAACGGTCAGTGGGGGGGAGAAAAAAAAAAAAAACAAAAAGAAAACGCAAACAAATAAATTCATTGAAAAAGATTCCTGAAAAAGACACGTACCTTCACACAATTGTTCAATGGTAACGGATCGTTTGGTGTCACAAATACGTTGGTATTTTTGTTTTTTGGTATTGGCACGCAACCCTTGCCATGGAAGACTACCACGATTAAAATACATCAATACGTAACCCAACGATTCTAAATCATCGCGACGACTTTGTTCAATGCCTAAATGAGTATTGATGGAAGCATAACGTGCGGTACCGGTTAAACTTTTTTTATCACGGTACGGTATGTGTTGGTGTGTTTTGGGATCTCGGTATTTCTTGGCCAAACCGTAATCAATCATGTATACAAGGGATGCATTTTGTCCAAGTCCAATTAAAAAATTGTCTGGTTTCATATCACGATAGATAAAACTTCGAGAATGAAGATATTTAATACGTGCCAACATTTGATCGGCAAGCATAAGAACGGTCTTCAAGGAAAATTTTCGCCCACAATAACTAAAGAGATCTTCCAAACTTGGTCTACAAACAGAAGAGAACGAACAGTTTTCACAAAAAAACAAAACGTCAGATTTTTAAAATTTTTCTACCAAGAACAAATACAAATCAACAAGAGAAACACATTACTTACCCCAGTAAATCCAACACCATCACATTGTAATCGCCTTCCACCCCGTACCATTTAACATTTGGTATACCCGCACCACCACGCAATAAACGATACACTTTGCTCTCGTACAACAACTGGGGATGTCGCGTTTTGGTCACTTCCAATTTGATAGCTACTTCTTGCCCGGTCTCCGTATTGGTACCCAAATAAATATCGCCGAAACTGCCCGACCCAATCTTTTTACCCAACCGCCATTTTTGACCCACTCTTAATTCCACGGACCGTCGGGAGCTGCTGCTGCTCCTTGAGCGCGACGAAGAGGAGCTGCTCTCGTTTCGAGACATTTTTCTTCAGTGTTGTTGTGTATGAATAGAATTGAAAGAATCGGATGAACACAGGTTCTTGGCACTAAAATGCACCGCTCAAATCTTCGGTGGATTAGACGGTGGGTTGTTGGCTCGAATGGGTGAGGTGGTTTATATTTTCGTTGGGCTGCCACCAAAAACCAACAGTGATGAACGTTTCCCCTAAAAGCCTGGCCTGGCTCATCAAGAGAACTCTGATCATCCGGCCCCTCTAAGAAGAAGAAGAACCGTATTTGGTAATGCACGCATGCTTCTTCCTTATTTCTTTTGGTACCCTTACGCCTACCTACCGCTCCTGTTTCAAGGAGATTCGGCCTCTGTGCTTCTTTCGAATCGGTATTGTTGACACCGACTAAAGACCCAGAACAAATTTCTTCGACTGCTGAACCAATTCAAACTCTCCAAGTTGATTTGATGCACAACTTAGCCATTTTTGCCATTTGCCCCTGGATGGCTTGTCGGTTTTGTATTTCTCATTCATAATCAGCTGGAATAACTTCGTTTCATTCGTAGGAAGAATACGTAGTTTGCAAAACATTGCTGGCATCACCAACGACCAAGAACACGCCCATTCCACATTGCACAAGTCCAACGCCATATTGTTTGAAAACGGTGCGCTAGCAAACGAAGCTTCCTTATTTTCAATCCTCCTTTGGTTCCACAAAAATTTCAATTTGTTCAACTTCTTGAACACAACCCTAATTTTCCTCGGAGACTGACAGCTGACAGCTGAAAGGGTACCATCTTCTTTACCGTTCTCGAGTAAAGCCCCCAATCACCCACCCTCTGGCCCTGCCCCACGCACGCTACGTTCAGTCCGTCGGTTCCGCTCGATTTCCCCTTCCGTTCCCTTCCGTTCCCTTCCCCCTCCCTTTCCCCTCCCCTTTTCTCAGTTATCCAACTAAAACATTAAACCATGCTTGCCACCGTCACCACCACTGCTTACGTCACACTGATTCTCCTCAGCACGCTGACAACACACACACGCGGAAGTAGTACGAACAACGACCACGAACAACCACCGGAAGGAACGGGGGTTGATTGTTATGCGAGTTGTCAATTTAAAAGTGGTACATGCACTACCGGTTGTGGTGCTCGGCGAGGGTTGGGAATTCCCGGTCACAGTTATAAATGTTGTCGTAAAGGTTGGAATCCAAGCGGTGATTGTAATTTAATCCAAGGTTGTGTCAACCGTCATTGTTGTGTACATGTTGACGAGGCAGAGGCAGCGGCAGAGGCAGAGGAATCAACCGACCCCAACACAGACAACAACAACAACAACAACGATCCTACTTGCGCAACAGGTGTTGTTAGCGCCGATGGTTTTATTTGTAGCCCCTCTCAATGTCAAATATCGGATGGTCGTTCATCCTGCAGCACTCGTTCCGGTGGTGAAGCTTGCTGTTCGCACAAAGTGTTAGAAAGTGCTCCAAGTTGTGATGTGAGTCTGCCACCCTGCATTATTAGTCCAGAACAATTGTCAAAAATTATACTTTCATGCCCTGACCCCTTGTTGCAAACCAACAAACCAACTTACGAATTAACAAATTCTAAATTATTGAATTATCAATCTTCCTCTTTTGTGGATAAAATGTTGATGGATTTTTCACTAGACAGTGGTGCGTTGTTTGTCGATGAAAGCAATATTGGTGGCAACAGTGATGTCATTGATTTATCTGGAGAGACCGCAAATGTTCTGTTGCGGAAAAAGGTACAACCCGACTCCACGTCCGGTGATGGGTTTACTGTCTGTATTTGGTTCAAAGCCACAGAAGCTTTGGATCCAAACGGTGCAGAATACAACCCACTTGCAAGTACGTGGATCGATGGAAAAGGTTGGGAATTACGGTTAAACGATCAAAGTCAAGTCTCTTTTGTTCTAGGCACTCAAGCTGGACCTATTTTTCAAGTCTCTGTCAAAATTAAAGGGGGTCATTTAGATACGGCTGATGGCCGTACCAAATGGCATCATGCTTGTGGCATTTATTACGGCAGTACAAAATCACAAGTGGGTGTTCTGGTCAATGGCATGGAGTATGCAATGCATTCTTTACCATTTGGGACGGCCGTTTATCGTCCCGTCACAACCGTTGGCGTGTCTAGAATTGGTCGTAATCTCGGTAATCCTCGAAGAAAATTTCGAGGTTTTGTTGCTGGATTTAAAATTTGGTCCAATCGCGCAATCAGTCCTTCTGAAATGGTACATATTGCTGGTGCTTGTGGTGGTGGTGGTGCTTCGGGCAGTGGTGGTGTAGCCGTGGGTTCCTTTATCAATGCATATGGAAACGTTGGCTCGGACGAGACCACCACGGCAGCAGCAACCGATACGTCCGAAGAGACCTGCTTGCGCACCACCTTAAATCCAAGCAGTGATGCCGTGAATCAAAATCAAAAACAAGTTTACGTTTCCATTGATCTTGGAAAAGAAACAGTGGTCCGTGGTATGTCTCTTCTCGTCGATCCGTTGTACACCCGCAGCAACGTAGACATTCATGTAGGCAACAGTGGAAGTCGAAGATGGGATACGGCTTGTGTTGTAAATGCTGATGTAAAAAGCAGTGAAGGAGCAACACAAATTTTATGCCATCGTGCGGCTGTAGATTCAAACAATCATGAAGAAGTCATTTTAAGCACTCCGGACCAAGCTGGAAGACGGACCATGTCCTCGGTGTGGAGCAACCAAGCACCATACTCAACGTGGGGCAAAGGAAGTCTAGGCAGTTCGAGAGGTTGGTTGACAAATCAACTGAATACCAATCAATGGCAAAAATTAGATTTATCTCGAGTTGAAACCATTTATGGTATAGTTATTGATCAATGCCATTGGCATTCGGACCGATATGTGAAATCTTTCACAATTGAAACAAGTGTTGAAGACAATGATGATTGGTCTCCCATAATGGATGGATCAACTCCAAAAGTTTTTCAAGGAGGTAGACAGGATGACAGGACTACAAAATACATTCGATTTGGAATTGGTATTCAAGCCCGTTATGTCAAACTTCGACCCTTGTCATGGAATTATCATATATGTTTAAGATGGGACGTTCTGGTGACCCCAGGATTTGTAAAAGGTCGATACGTAACTATATTTGGAGATACTCAACTGTCGGTATGTGAAGTACGGGTTTATTCCGAACAAGCCCCTGCAAGTCGATCGGCACTGTGTTCACCACAGGAAATTCAACGCGTGTGTGTTGCCCCAACATTATTGAGTACTGATACAATTGATACAATTGACAGTACAAAAATTGTAACATGGTTGCAACCCGAAAGTTATGTATCTTCTGTTGTTTCTGTTGTGAGTTCAAGTGTGGCAACTAAACTTGCTGCCGCCTGTGGTATGCCGCGTCTTCAAATCAAAGTTGATCAAAACCGATGGAAAACAGTCAAAACAGTATCGAATGTTAATCTTGAACAAAACGGTCAGGCAATCACATTAAACAACAACCGTGAAGCACCACTGTTGGTGTCAGATTGGACACCTGGCAAACTTCACATTGGGCATTTGCGACATGTCGCTTGTAAAACGCCCCCTTCCAATGCCTTGGCACCCGCTTCCCGGGTACAATCTTTTAACTGGACGCATGTGGTTAGTGATGCCATTCCCAATACACCCTCGGTTCCAACTGGGACGGTGACTGGTTCAACGTTAGAATATATCCTTGTTGATCTTCAATTGATAGCTGTCACTGACGGCACAGTGGATAAATATGTATTAGTAGTTGAATTTGAAGAAGAACTATGGTTTGAATCTTATTCGTCCATCACCGACCTGCCGGCGTTAAATTTGAAACTTCCTCGAAGTTTAGTATTTACTCGTGGTATTGGATCCGTAACATTTCATGTATTTGCTTGCAAAGATGGGAATGGATGTGGTCCATCGAATCAATTGGTCATGACTGTACCCATGGGACCCCAACATTTTGTTTTGGAAGAAATCGGCAGTCCCGGTGATGGTGGTTATGGTATTAAATTACTTTCCACTCTGCCCGAAAATACAAATGCACCAATCAGTGAAATGAAATATCACATCTTGATTGGGCAACCAATGTTACGGTTAACCTTTGATGACATGAATGACCCTTTGCGGGGCGATACTTTGACCAATTGGGGCTCACAAAATAGATTAAAAACAAAGGCAGTATTTGTTGGACAAAAATCAAAACTGTTTCAGCGCAGTGAATTTGACAGAGCTGTCACCATTCGTTCAGGCAGTCTACAAGGAATTGAAATCAATTGGGGCAATGGAAATGATTTATTGGGTCCACCGTTTACAATCGGTTTTTGGTTTCGTAGAGAAGTAGAACAATCATGTACTGATGTATTTTGGGCATTGGGTCCTGTGTGGCATGACTATATACGTATATACATGATTGAAAACAAAATACATTTTGCAATGCAGGATAGTAGCGATTCGAACAACGGGCAGAATAGAATTGCGACACTTGAAGAACTTCCGTACATGGAGTGGAGGTACATCATTGTATCTGCAAATGCAGATCAATCGCATGCAAACACTCAAAAAATGCAACTCAATGTTTTGAAACCAACTGATCTTATAACCAAGTTTGATCTTCATATTTTACTCAAAACAAGTTTTCAGTGTTCAAGCAGCAACCATAATTTGGGAAATGCTGATACTGTAGATACATGTGCCGAAAAATGCCAGGCTAACTCAGGTTGTAAATTTTTCATCTACAACAGCGACAGCACAGCATGTTATTGGGAAAAAACTAGTTCCAACACAGGATGTTTGGAAGGTGGTGAAACTTGGGTAGCAGGTAATATGAATTTTTATGAAATGCCCAGGGCAAAGCTTGTTCACCGTAAAAATTGGGATTCACGTGGAGGTGGACCCGACCGAAAAATACGCAAAACTGTGATTGGGGGGAGACAAGCTTGTGAAGCGACATCAATGTCTAATACAAAACAAGCAAAAGGCTCGTTTTCCATTTCTGATTTTGTTGTGTATTCCCGAGAACTCACAAAAAGTGAAAAATATGCGGAATTTATTGTTGGATCCGGAGGTCGAGGAACAATAGATTTAAGTTCTGTTTCAACAAATTCAATTGAACACGTTATTCCAAACACAATTGTTCCCTCCGATTACACTGGTGCAATGGATATCTATGCCCAGTTTTGCAATCCTTTTGGTTGCAGTCCCAAAATTAGTGCGTCACTTGGACCTCCCACTCCTCCTCAATTGTTAAATGCCACCGTGGATGCCAACGGACAGGTGTTATTGGAGTTTCTCTCACCTGTCTCTTCGGGTGGACCCGCATGGAATAATTTACAGTAAGTGCACGCATCAATAGTAGTTGCAGCGTTATAGTTACATCTTGTGTTGTTTTGTGTATACTTCCCGTCAGGTCAACACTATTAACATCACATTTCAATCTTCTTTTTTCTTTGATATCTTTGATATCTTCGCGTTCCTCCGTGTTCCTCCGTGTTCCTCCGTGTTCCTCCGTGTTCCTCCGTGTTCCTCCGTGTTCCTCCGTGTTTCTCCGTCCTTTGACCACTACCACAGTTATAATTACAGTAACTACAGACCTAATTTGTGTGACATCGAAACCAAATTTTGGGAAAACCCACTAGTACTAAAAGATTTGTATGGTCGTTTTGATCCAACCATTGGTATTAATTCGGATGGTTCTGTACCAGCAAATGGTGAAACGTTGAACAGTGGTTGGCATGACGTAAGCGGGTACAACCGCAAATTTATTAAAAACAATATTGCTGCAACTTATGCAATGTCAGGAATAAATGATTTACCCACTGTTCAATTCAGTCAACCAGCAGCAATGTATTTAGACAAGGCATTCGATGCGGCGAATTATGGTTTATATGTTGTTGGAAGAAGGTCGAGTAGCACCGGTCGTCTTGTGTCAAGTTATTATAATCGAAATTGGATCTTGGGCTGGTGGAATAGATTTATAGGTGTGGCTCATTTACATGGAGGTTGGTGCGGTTCTCATACTTCTTCGCAAACAAATGCTCACCTCGATCCAAAAATTGTTTCCGTTCGTGCAGTCAATAAAAACAGCGGCAAATTTTACGTGGACGGTGATTTAGCTGCAACCTGTACAAACAACAAGGCTTGGCCTCCAGGGAAACTGCAATTGGGTGGGTGGAGAAGTAGCAGAAATGAACCTGCTGCCGGTGATTTTGGAACAATTCTATTGTATACACCACAACCGTCAGACGAAGTTCATGATATGTTAACAGCTTACTTGGCTTGGAAATGGAAACCAGTTGAAACAATGAGCACTCGTGAAAAAGAACTGCTGCAAGCCGGGATCAATATCGGTTCAAAATTTTGTAGACTTGAGTTGCCTCAAACATCAAACACCGGAGACCCAGTGTCGGTTGCCTCGGGAAATGCAGCAACAAAAGACACGAAATTTTTGGAATCTCCTCAATCAATTCCATTGTCTCAATTGGCAAATATTGCATTAACATCGTGCAATCGTTTTGGATGCAGTCCGCCGGCCATCGTGCGAGTGGAACCGCCACCAGCACCAACGATTTCAAGTTTGCGGGTGGTTGAAACGTCCAACGAAGAGGATGCATTACGCATTGTCTTTCAAAAACCAACCGAAACAAGAGGTGCCGAAGTCACTTTCTATTTGCTGTCCCTTTTTAAAACGGATTCATTGAATCCGTTTCGAGTAGATCGTATTGATGATTTAGCCACTGCTGTGACTTACGATTTACTTGTGGGTGAAGGATCCGAATCTGGCGAGTGGCTGTCTGACACCGATCCAAAACTTGTTGGTTTGACTGTAGAAATGGTTTCTTGCAGTGTTTTGAATTGTACGGAAACACCGGCAACGATGTCTACTTCGTCTCCAGATTTACCTTTTTCGGTGGTTGTTCGACGAGATTCCAGTTTGGCTACTAAAATTACGGTGAATGTAACCAACCCAATATTCGATGGTGGCGTCGAAGTTTCAGAGTTTAAAGTAGAATGGCAAGCCTTTTGGAATTGTTATGATTTATGTGAAAGCTTTGCAGATTTGACAAATGGCGATATCCTGGCAGCTGGAGCATTAGAAGTTTCTGAAAGTCCCACTTCGGGAACATTATTTACACCTAGGTCAAGCGGAACCGGAACTTTTGTTACCATTCAACTAGCTGTGGTTGAATGGACAATGACCATCGACAATGTGTATATTGGGGAAAAGGAGCATGTCACTGTCACGCAAGGTGCATCACCTGGATCAGTCGGAACATTAAAAACTAATTTGGGAACAACTTGTACTGTTGAAATGCCAAGCACAGCAGTTAATGAAAGTCAACACGTATTGATATCGCAAGGGATCAACACAGGAAAACTTCACTCAGCTTTGACTGGTGCTGCAACTTCATTTATAATTAACGTTGAACCTGGGACTGTGTTTGATGCTGCTTCTGAAATAATGGTGGGTGCAACGCCAGTTTCTGCTACGACTGTTGAGTGTGAAAAAACTACCTCTTTGGTAATTGTTGCAAAGGTGGGGGTCAGTTTTGAAACAGGCACTGAGTTGGTTGTGGGGACCACAGCAGTTGAAACATCAAAAATAACAAATGCTGTCTCTGCAAACAGCAACTTACCGTCCTCTCTTCGTTTGAAAGTCATTGTCATTGCATGCAACACAATAGGTTGTGGCAATGGTTTTACGACTTGGAACGTGGATCTTGCAACCTCAATATCGTATGAACCCAGTTACACCCAAGCGTTTCCACTCCTGGGTAAAATACCTTTACAAATAAATTGGGACACTTCTTCAGAGAGTTCATTGACCTCTGCTGAAGTTGCCAATCCATTAAGTACACTGTTTCATGTGACTGTGCCATATACAACCGAAATGTCTACTACGTTGCGGCGTACAACGGCCTGGGTCTTCAATGCGTCGAAACCAGATTATGTATCTGGAAATATTGTTGTTGGAAAGGATGGTATACAAAAAGAGATCAACAGTGAACAAGAGGGTACTGTGGTGTACGAGGTCATGGCTTTAGAAAAAGGAGAATACGCATTGCATGTGTTATGCAAATGCCCGGATGACGCACACAACAAATGGAATGTCGTTTTCAATGGCAATCAACCCACGATTTGGTCTTTGCCAGTCGATGAAAACGATGCCGGCCAGTGGGCTGTTTTCCCTGATTATACATGGGACATCCAAGCTCCCGGGGAAAAGATATGGGTGGAACTTCAATCGAACCACGATGGATGTTTGATTAGTTCGTTACAAGTGGGCAAAATAAAACCACCCTACAGTCGTCAAAGAATATGGCCACCAAAAATAAACACTCCAATCATGCAAGAATATATAATTGCTCCGTATGGAAATACAAAAAATGTCACCATTGATAATAGTTGTATTGACAGTCAGATTCGCAATGATTTGTGTGGAGTTCGGTCTGTTTTGGGAATTCTCCCTCTTCAATTACTAGGAAGGCATTGTCTTCTCAATGTTAATGTTCCAGATCCATCCGTGTCTGAATCTAAAGCGGTAGAATATGCAACTTTGCTTGGTAGTAAGTCGGGTGGAGCTTATTTTGATTTGATTTCCGAATTGCCCAACCTGGTTAAAACGGAGGGTTGGTTGGCGACTCGAGATGGTTTGACTGAAATTCAAAAAACAGACAGAGGTGCAAGAGTTTTAGCAATAGGATGGGAAGATGATTCTTTTGCGGATTGCAGTGATACAAACGGACCAGCTACATCCAAATGGACAGATGCACAAGGAAAATCTTGCCCGGTTGAAAAAACAAAATGTTACACCATTCATGGACCTTACGACAGGGACGTGAGAGGTGTGCAAAAAACTTTTGTGACAAAGGAAAAACATGATCAAATAAAAGTAAAATTTCGGCTGTGGAAAGCTGACTCTTGGGATAACGAGAGGTTTATTGTAAAGGTGGACGATGCTGTTGTACTGGAAACTGATACCTTTACAGCTACCAATGTTCCTGAGGGTTTTCAAAAAGTTCCGTTCTGTGCTTACGAGCCACAGGGTAATCCAAATTTTGGTCATCTACGCTATGGGACCTTTGAAGGTGTGGTACCTCATAACCGAGACCAATTTAAATTTGATATTAGTACTTGGAGAAATCAACACCATGGTATAGATGGCCGTATGGACGATGAATGGTTCGGGTTTGATCAATTTGAATACGAGACAATAAGTAAAAGTGCGTCCATCGGAGGTGTTTTTAATCTTTCCAACACACCCACCGCTCTTGCATTGCAAACAGACATTGATGCAAAGTGTGGACCAACAAACAATATCTCTCTGCACGTCCCTAATATTGGACCTCCTACTAAAGTTACCGGCATTCGTGCAAATCCCGAAAAATGTAAAGCGGACAAAATTTGTACACTGGCAGCTGGTACAATACAGATTTCATGGACAGAACCCCGTTCTTGGGGGTACAAAGCGGACTACAACACTCGGACATATGAAATTGAGTATTCCGGTTATGTAGAAGGAAAAGGTCTAGTTGATGGTGGTAGTGAAACAACTTCTGCTGTTGGTGCCAGTGCTGAAGAATCAAGTACTGGCAGTGTTGATGATACATCTGAAGACGCTGATGTAATTTCTGCAGACGATATGGGGACTGCTGGCGATACGGGGACTGCTGACGATACGGAGACTGCTGACGATATGGAGACTGCTGACGATACCGCTGTTGATAATACTGCTGATATGTCTGCTGATATGTCTGCAACAGACGAAGAAGGTGGATGGCCGAAAGTGTTTGTTCCTGACGTGAATGGTACTTTAACTTGTCTTAAATGTTTTATACACAAAGGTAAACTTTAACGATGACTCCTACCAACTAACCGATGTACTACTTTTCACTGTTGCAACTGCTGTACCTTCTTGGGTAACTACTGTACTGCCGTTTTACTCGACGTTCTCTAACACATTCCATTCTCATACTATTGTGAATGACTGTATATTCAGGAAAATTTATTCTGACGGAGACACACTTGACAGACTTCAAATTGACAAACATGTACATGTCGGTGTCTTACAACATCAGTGTCCGTGCTGTAACTACAATTGGTGGTAATAGTGACTGGAGTGAAATCAAAACAGTCATTACAACATCTGATTCACAAACTCCCTACCGTATTACAGCTGAACCGATACTTATGACAGCAGAACCTGAACGAATGAAAATTCGTTGGATGATCCCCAACTGGCAAGGCAGCCCTGCCACCAATTTAATAATAGAACGGGCCATCGTAGGTTCATGTGGTTTGGCCATTATTGATTGGGACACAAACCCACATACAATTGAAAACATTGAAATTCTTCCATCGAAGTATGTCAACATGCCTTTACCTCATTATATTGATGTATGGGTAGGTTCTTGCATCGACAAAAGTGGTGCGGCAATTGAAAATTGCCCAGTGCAAAAGAAGTTAAGTTCGGCCACCCAGTATGTTTTTCGGGCGAAAGCCAATAATACAAAAGGTATAGCTGGTTCTTGGAGTCCAGACCCAACCTATTTCCTCTTGAGTGGACAGTCACAAGGTGATGTGGATGTTTCTCCTGTTTTGGGTAACGACACCAAGTGTTCAAAAAACGGTAAGCCATAAATATAATCCAGTTCGTTTCTTTTGAGAATATATATACTGCTTAGGCTTTCTAGGGATATCGACAAGTGATACTAACCCTGTTCTTTTTGCTCTGCAATAACGCTACAACCATGACCACAACCACGACCTACTATATAACTAGATCCTGGAAACGAAAAAGAAGTCAAGGAATTTTGCCAAACCATTCAAAATGCACTTTTGTACAATGAGTTTGAAAATGTGCAACTCAAATTACACCCAGGAAGATACAATGCACATCCAGACAATTTTGGTGCAATTAAATTTAAAAGAATCGGCATGGGTATGAAAGGAGCTACTTATTCTGCGAATGATGCTGTTCTTGATTGCAATCAAAAATCGTGCATTGATATTGATACATCACAAAAAGAATATGCTCCGGTCAGTCTTCTCCGTCTTACTTTCACCAACGCAAGTGCCAACGGTCGTGATAATGCACTGCAAGAAAATCACAAGTATACTGGTGCTGTCATTCGTTTGGTAGGTACTCATGATCCCTCTTTTACAGGCATTAAAATATCCAACTGTGTGTTTGAATTGAACACAGCAAAGACGGGCGGAGCATTGTACGCAGATTGTAGTGAACATAGCTTTGGCATCGTATTTCAAGATGTGGTATTTCGAAACAATGTCGCTGAAGGTTCAAAAGGTGGTGGGGCAATACGAATACACAATTGTTCGACAAGAATGGAACGTGTCACGTTTGAATCTAATGTTGCTTTGGATGGTGGTGGTGGTGCGGGTCGATTTTCATTGGGCAATTTACGAGCTGACGCTCTAGTTGCCAAGTACAACGAAGCAAAAGGGAAAGATGGGGGTGGTGCTTTTCGATTGAATGGTACAGCACTTACCATCGCTGGTGACAGCAATGTTTGTAAACACAACAAAGCATCAAACTCCGTCACTTCTGGGGGTGCTTGCTTGTACGCTGAATATGCAACGATGGACATCGAATTATGGGACGTTGCCAACAATGCTGCCGAGACCAACGGTGGTGCTATTCGTTGCATGGGGAGCAAACTGAACGTGAGAAACAGTATTTTTAGCCAAAACTCTGCAAAAAATGATGGCGGATCGATATCTGGCATGCTGTGCAACAGTGAATTTATTGGAACCACATTTACAAATAATACAGCGGGGATTCATTTAGCTGCACGTGCTGGAGTGGGTTATGGGGGTGCAATACATCTAGGACCAGGGTCTGGCATATTGCTCGTGTCAAGTACTTTTGATTCCAATACTGCTAATGCTGGAGGTAAAGTTTTATACCCTCAACATCTACTCACTACATTTTGTTTCTCTTAATTGCTGTACTGCATTGATACTATTTTTGAACTATTTTATTCAACCAACATTCAAAAGTTTTATACCCTCAACATCTACTCACTACGTTTTGTTTCTCTTAATTGCTGTTCCATAGGTGGTGCAATGACTTGTGATTCCTGCGATGAAAATGCTGTTTTCTATGGAACATCTTTTTCTAAGAATCATGCCAGAGGTAAAGTTTTATACCCTCAACATCTACTCACTACGTTTTGTTTCTCTTAATTGCTGTACTGCATTGATACTATTTTTGATACTATTTTATTCAACCAACATTTTCTAACACCATTTAATTAAAGTGGGAGGAGCTATTGCACTCTACAAAACTTTTTCACAGTTTCGTGCACTGGGGTGGGGTCGGGCTACCGCAGAAGAATTTACTAGTGTCAATACAATTGTAACAGATGCAGATGGTCAAGTGATCGCCGATGATGCCACACAATTTGTCGCAATTTTTGCCAACCTGAACAAAAACATGAATAAGACGATATCAATTGGTCAACAATTGGTCTTATCTTCTTTGCCAAAAGCTTCCACGGTCACTTTTGAAAATGTCAAATCGGGTGAAATTTTTGTTGTAAAAGTAATGAAAATTGATCAAAATAAAATTACCATGGAGATTCTTGCTGAAAGGTTGCCCAAAGAGGAGAATGACATCAACAGTGCAGCATTGCATTGGCAGAATGAAACGCAAGTTCCTCAAGGATCAATTGCAATGGAAAAACTTCTAACCCAAATCCAGAACGGTTACTCTTTGCACTTTGTTTCGACTTCGCAATTGTTTCAACACAACAAAGCCAATGAAAGTGGTGGCGGTGCGATTTTTTGGGACTCTGATGATTCAAGTGATAAGCCATTTGTCGAACCTATTCTTGGTTCCGTAAGATTTTTAGCCAACAAAGGCACTTATGGCAATAACATTGCATCGGCGGGATTTAGATTACAAGGAGAAAAATTTTATACAGCCAACAATACTTTACCATTTGGGCCTGTCGTACAATTAGAAGATTACTATTCGCAAACCGTTGTAAATTTTGACATTGCACAAAGTATTACCGTGTTTGCCAAAGCCAGCGATAAACTATTTGGAAAAACTGACTCAACAATGGAATCGACTGGTTTTGCTCATTTTCCTACTGTAGGCATGGCTGCCGAGCCTGGAGTACGAAATTGCAGTTTTATATCCAGCAGCAGTCGCATAGCTAATTTCAACATCCAAGTTTCAATAAATGATTGTCCATTAGGTAATTTTTTAAGAAATCAAGAGTCGGAAGTCCGAGCAAAAGTTGAAACGGCAACTGGTAAATTATTGCGGTACGATGAACAATTGAATTGTCCACAAGGAGAAAATTGTCGGTGGGAATGTGTCAATTGCCCAATTGGGAGATTTTCATTCGATCGATCACCGTACGAATGCATGGAATGCCCTAAAGGTTTCGTCCAACCAAAAACTGGACAACAAGGTTGTGAGGCATGCCCGATTGGCAAATATGCTCGTGAAGCAGCCGCAACGATTTGTGACAATGCTGAAATTGATACCACACTGCCCTTCAGTTTCCCCGGTCTTCGATTTCTTGCTGATATATCTCCCTACCAAAATTCATTGAGTGTCGTGTGGGATCAACAAATTGACATTGCAATTATAAATAGTCGAACTGACGCTTCAGGAAAAATTGATGGAATTCAAATACGAATTAGTCTGGGTAATGCGGCATTTTTTGACTCAAAAGTAATCGCAACAAAAAATATCGCTGTCAATGAAACAGGTATTTCGTTTGATCTAAATTCGAAAGAAATAGAAGCCAAGTGCAAAACTGTACTTTTTGGTCTGTTTTGTTTACCCTTGCATCAAATGAAATATTATACTCAAGTTCGGGTCTATACAAACAATGGTAAAGTGGGTCAAAATGCATTTCCTGCTGAAACGTGGACGGTAGCATCGGAATGCAGTGATCGTGAATATCTTGACGACTACAGTTGTCCTTATTGTCAAACCAAGCGCAAAGAATTAACTGTTGACGCAAATAACAACAATCAAGAGTCACAAAACCAATTGAAAACTTTGCCTACTTCTGAAGAGTTAAATGTGGCACTGGTACCAGGCAACAGACTTTTAAACCCTTTGATGTGGACCTGCATGGATTGTCCTGAAGGTGGTACTTGTCAAGGAGACATTTTATACAGTGGAATTACTTCGTTGTTTGGATGGTGGCGGGTTGAATTGGGGACACGCCCAGAACAGTTTCAACGCTGTTTGTTTCCACCCGCGTGTCTCGGTGCGCCTAATTTAGATCTTGTGGGTCGATACTACGATTCTGTTTGCATCAATACGTGCAAAGCAGATTGCAATACTATCGAAAAAAATATTGTCGGGTCAAAATTTGATCAAAACAGTTGTGAATATAAATGTGGTTTCAATACCACTTGTGATTTAGCAATGCAAGATATCATTGAGTGCGGGTCTATCAAATGGTGGGGCGACATAGATTATTCCGGTCCAAAGGACTGGCCTGGATATGAAAACACACCATCGCTTCCAGTTTTGTTCAGTTCCTTTATTTTTGAATTGCAAAAAGGTGCTTTGGCAACAAGTGAGTTGGTAACCAATTGCAAAGATTCATTGTATGGGTTTCAAAACAGTACATCGAGTAGACATGAAATAACACCAACGTTTCCTGTTCCAGATTGCAACGATGATGCATGGAAAGAAACATTGGGTGCAAGAACAAACTTTCTACCCGTTCATGCAGTGATTGAACCCAAATTTACCGAAATTGTACCAGATCCACCATATTTTTTGGAAAGTCAAAATCAACAACTTTTTTATACCAATACGAATCGTACAACATGGTCCATCAATGCGACAAGAATTTGTCAAGTATATGAGTGGCAAGTCGTGAAAGAAAGCGACATTGAAAGCGACATTGATTATGCGACAAAAACCCAGATAATCAAGGAAGGTGGCAGGTGGATTTTTATTGAAGATGAACAGATTTGTTCGACTACAAAGACTGATGTTGACCAAGAGGTTGAACGGGAAGGTTTACATCTTCCTTTTACCGACATAACCACAAATGAACAAAAAAAGATGCGAGATTTTGGTGATTGGATTGTATACGATCTTGAAAGAATTGTTTGGTGGAATAACATAACAAATACGCGCAGTATTGAAATTCGTGGCATGTTGTATTCTGCATTGGGTGAACCCAACGCTTTGGCATCTGACATTCCATCAATAAATATTTTAGTCGAGTCACCGGGTGCTAAATTTTTAGAATTGTCCTTTCGAACCAAGACAGCGAAAAAGAAATCAGAAGGAAGTACATTTGTTCAAATTCGTAAAAGCAAAGCGACCATGTGCAATATGGGTTTTGAAGACCCATCACAAATTTCTGCATATAGCAAATGTGATCGAGGTATTGGTTTGATTTGTGAGCGATGTGACACAGAACATGGTTACATGCAGGATTGTGTAAATCCAAAAGGTTCCAGATGTCGATTGTGTGCATCGTGTGCACCAGGGTATAAAAGAGCGGGCCAAGCTCGTTGTAAAAAGTGTCCACCAAGTCTTAACAACAGAATATTAATGGCTGGAGGTATTCTAGTCGTGATTTTAGCTGGAACTTTGTTGATTTACATGGCCATTGAAGCCGCGGATGCCAAAGACAACATCAGTGATGCAATGAAAAAGATTGTTATCAATTATCTTCAAGTCACGTCATTGGCGGCAGGATTTCCTCTCAAATGGCCGGAGGCGGTAGAGACAATGTTTGCTTACATGTCTTCGTTTTCGTCCGTGGGGCAACATCTTCTTAGCCCCGATTGTGAGCTCACGGAATTAGAACCGGCAGAAGCATTCTATTCAAAACAGGTAGGGTTTGCGTCCTTGCCAATTTTAATTTTCGTGGTGAGCAAGCTGCTATGGAGCATCTTTATACCATGGTTTCACCATTGTACCAAAAAAGACCCCAAAAAATTAAAGGCGCACGAAAGTCCTGTGTACAGACCCCTTTCGTTCTACATGGATCGAACTGTGTTGACCGACATAGTGTTTTTTTACTTTTTGTACCCAACCCTGGTTAAACAAGCAATTAGTATGTTTGCTTGCAACAAAATTGGTGGCGAATGGTATTTGTCGGCCGATTTGCAAGAAACTTGTTTTCAAGGACGACATTTGTGGTGGTAAGTTGCTGCTGTGGTTATTCTTTGTCTTGGTTGCTCGTGTTTATTTTTTGTGTCTCACGTTACTTCGTTGTCATTCTTTCTTCTTCCTCTTTCTCCTCCTTCTCTTCCGTTAATACAGGATGACCACCATTGGTTTCTCACAAATTGGGGCCTACGTTGTCGGGTTTCCACTGTTTGGTTGGCTGCTGTTGACGAAAAATCGTTGGAATTTGCATAAACGACAAATAAGATTTCGTTATGGTTTGTTGTATGCTGGATATCGAAGAAATACCTATTGGTGGGAATGCGTGGTTGCTCTGCGAAAAGTCATCTTTGTCGTTATTGCTGGTGTATTTGGATCACGAATGGGGCCAGACTTGCAATGCTTTGTAGCATTGTTTGTGTTGTTTTGGTTTTTTAATTTTCATTTATCGGCTCATCCTTTCGATGAAATTACATCGCGACATCGTGTGTTGCATCATTTAGAAACATGGGCTATTATTTGTGGTTGGTGCACTATGTGGATGGGTTTAATTTTTTATCTCGGCAACGAATTTGGACGAATTGATCGGTAATTTTACCCTTTTACTTGTTCCCCTTGTACTTGTTCCCCTTGTACTTGTTCCCCTTGTACTTGTTCCCCTTGTACTTGTTCCCCTTGTGCTGGTTCGATTCTTTTGTGTTTTGCTTTCTGTACGTGCATATTTTAACTGAGTTTTATTCACTTGCATTGCCCCTTTTTCTCAACCACAAAGTTTTGCAATGACTGTCTTTACCGTGGCTATTATTGGGATGAACTCGATTTATATGCTTGTGGCGTTTGTCCTTTTTGCCAGAGAATACAGAATGGAAAAAAAGGAAGCCAACGAAGCCCACGAGCACGAAAAAATGGTGAGTAAACTCGCTGCACAGTTGCATGCCGAACAACAATTCAGTACAGGAGATGCAAACAAAGAGAATGATGGCGGGGCAATGATCGATGCTGCAGCTGCACTGTTAAAATTTGGCAGCAATAAACCATCGAACAAAAAAAACAAAAAAATGCAAAGACGATTAACAAAAAAAGCAATGAGCGAAGAGCAGATGGAAAGAATGGAAACAATGCTGCACACGCAACGTGCTTTTGATTCAATTGTACAATCACAAAAGTCATCCGCTAAGAAACGCATCGAATTAAATTCTGAAAGAGAATACCAACGGGGTCGATTGAACCGTCGTTTGAAACAACACCAATTGGAAAAAAAAATGGGCATCGTGAAGCCTCGAAGGTCCACCAAACTTAAACGAACGAAATCGATGTTTGCTAAACGATTGAACAGGGGTAACAATAAAGTTCTGACACGTTTAATGACAATTTCAAGAATGTCCTCGTCCGTGCACAAAGCACGCACACAACCGGATTATATCAAAGTCAAGTTTTGGGGCGTACCTACTGGGTTGACGTTTAAAACCAGCTCCAAAGACAAGCACGTTTTAACTGTTGGCAGTGTAAAAGAAGCTTGTCCGTCGGAGGGCAGAAATAAATTGATCTTTGGGGATGTGGTAATCGCGATCAATGATACAGACGTGCGTGGAAAACTGGACAGTGAAACGAAAAAAATCTATCGTAATACATGTCGAGAACAGGGTTCGTCTTCAACGTCCGAAGAACCAGCGATGTGGTACATGATATTCCGTCGGGGCGATCCACTCATCAACGAAGAAACCATGACGCCGTCGAATTTATGTATCAGGCATAGTGTGTCGGATGCGTTTGATGACGCATTAGAAATAAAAAGCAGTGAGATAAAAACAACACCGCAACAAACCAAAGTGACACCTTGGTCAAAAATAAGTGCAGGCAACATTAAATTGAATGGGTCAGCGGTGGTCTTTTGACCAGTTTTGTGACACATGTGAACATGTACACACATACATGTATAAATATGATACACGTCACGTGTGCTACACGGGTACACATGTACTGCTGATGAGTTTGAACTGTGTTACTTTTTTTTTAAAAAAAAAAACTAGAAACCTGACGGGTCCTGCTCCGCTGTCGCTGTGTACCACGTACCACATACATGTCATGTACAGAGAGGTGTACCCGGGTACGAGACAGAGATAAAGATATTTTTTTATATATATAATTAATACGTACAATTAAATATAGTAGTGTTACTAAAGTGTTTAACTGGCTCTTTGATACACTTTCCGCACTTGTCTTGAAACACCGTGCTTTTCATGCTTTTTACGATTGAAAATTTTCTTCATCTTTGAGGTTGACATTGTTTCCCCTTTCCTTGATGATCTTTTTTCTTCTATAAAATGTCGAAATGCAATGGAGGGTGCTGAAGCCATGCCTTCCACGTCAACCGCAATAATTCTAAATTTAATTTCACTACCAGCATTGTCTTCTTCATGTCTATGTTCATTTCTATTCCGATTGTAACCATCTGGGCGTTGAAGGCGTAACACACACAACGGTGCTGGACCACGATAACACAGGAACCAGTTGTCGTTGAAATTTTCATCTTCATTCATTGTTAATCTTTCCACAATGTATTCAACAGTTTTTTCACAAGGGGACCAACTCAGTCGTAGGTATACAGTTGAAGCATTGGTTGCCCTGGTAACGGCAGTAGCCGCATCAAAAGAAGATCTGGTGCGCAATGGTGATCTCTTGGTTGTTTTCTTGTTTTGTTTTTTTTTCTGTTGGAACGAGAAGGCAGTAGGCAACAGTTGCAATTCAGAAATAGTCAATGTTGATGGTGGAACAAGTGGCGGTGGCAAAAAAGCCAACACTTCTTCGTCGTTGCCACCACATATTTGTGCACCAAGGGAATATTCATTGTCCTCGTATTGTTGTCGATGTTGTTGCGGTTGTTGCGGTTGTTGCGGTTGTTGCGGTTGTTGTGGTTGCGGTTGTTGTGGTTGCGATGCTCTGTTTGTGTTGTTGTTGTTGTTGTTGTTCTTGTTGCTGTTGTTGCTGCTGTTGTTGCTGCTGTCTTCCCTGTCTTTCCTGTCTTCCCTGTCTTCCCTGTCTTCCCTGTCTGCTCTTTCTTTTCTTCCCATTCTTCCCATTCTTCCCATTC
>Ga0115007_10000735_pt1 | contig 21596 bp, 13 predicted proteins | sample ArcOceMetagenome_2_FD_87166 | JGI IMG/M metagenome (GOLD analysis project Ga0115007, IMG submission 87166) | Marine eukaryotic phytoplankton communities from Arctic Ocean - Arctic Ocean ARC135M Metagenome | ecosystem: Environmental > Aquatic > Marine > Oceanic | place: Arctic Ocean | collected...
CCGCCTCCGCTTTGGCGCGCTCAAGGACCGCACGCGTGCGGTTATCCGTTCTCTTGGAGTGCTCAACGCTCTTCTTGTATTTCTGAAGGGCGTCGAGCTTACCCTTGGCTTTCATGAGGATCATAGAGGTGGCATCGGTATCCACAACCCAGCCCACCTGGGCGTTGGGAAGGAGTGCCCCGGCCTTGGCAAGGGCTGCCTCGGCCTTAGCAATGGTTTTGAGCACTAGCTTTTCGTTGGTGTCACAGAGCGCTTCTTGGCTGTCATAGAGTTGTTTGTTCTTGTCAAGGAGAGTTGTGATTGCCGTAAATAGACGATTGACCTCCCCGACATCGCCAAGGACCTCCTCGAAGTTGATAAAGAGATTCTGCTTCTTGTCGTTTACAAAGATCGTCTTGGCCTCTTTAAAGAGTGTGCCTAAATCAGTACCAAGGGCGTCCTCAATAATGCGCATTTCCTTGATGCGCTCCTTAAGGATTTTAGCGATTCGAGCAAGATTGGCTTTTTCTTCATCGGTATAATTACCCATGTCATCGATACAGATATCCGCCTCGTCAATATACTCATCGTAGAGATCCTCATTATGGATATGAACATTCCCGTGCGCATTGATATCAGCATTTGATCTACGATAGATGTAGTCGTCCTTATTCCCCCGGGTATCAACGTTTGCATCCTCCTTCAGGGGACGATACTTGTCGTCATCCCCGTCAGCATATCGATCGCTCGCATACTTCTCATCATCTTCATCATCCTCCTCGCTCCCATCCTCCTCGCGCTCATACGTCTCACCATCTTCATCGTCGGCTTTGCGAATGCGAACAGTGCCGGATGCCATGGCTCGTTTCATTCCCAGTGGGTGTACGTCGAATCCAGAAATAAAGTGCGACTCGAGGTATTCATACGTCCATGCCGTGTCATCATTGACCATGAGGCCTAATGACAAGCGCATTTTGCTCGAATCTCGAAAGGCATACGGGGCTAATTTTACTTCCTCTTTTGAAAAAGATTGAAGACTGCTCGGTTTGGCGTGATCCTGCGCAGGAGCAATGCCAAATGGTGTGAGCGCGAGACGGAGGTCTGTCTGCATCGCCTCTTTAGGCATTTTCTCTCGCCATTGGTAGAACTTACCGTCAGGAACAACGTATTTTCTACTCGACAACTTGTATACGTTGTTGAACGTGTCCAGCCATGTGGTATTATTAATAGCTGGTGTTTCCATTGGTGGTAAGCGCAAGCGAACGAGTGTTTTCTGGCGCTGTGCTTCTGCTTTTTGTTCTTTTCGTACTTTCGCTTGTTTCCAAGTTGTTTTATCCTTAAAAGAATGTATAGTGCTGCGTAAGGGGGTCGTGTTACGGACGGTGTGAAGTGGGCGTGTACGAAGTTGTTGCACCCGTGCCGTTGTTGCGTAGTCGTCAACCAGCATCGCTTCCTTGTCGCGGAGCGTCGTATAGCGGGCTGTCGGGATGAATGCAGCACGAATGTCGGCTACGGCAGCTGCTTTTTCGGCCGCTTTCGTTTCCGCATCTTTTTCTTCCTCGCCTGGTCCGAGCATGGGTTCTGGCGGTAAAGGAATTTGGTCTTCTTCATCGCCTGTAAATGCATATGCACCAAGACGAATGGTTGCGGGTAATTCTAATGCATACGGCAGTGGACGTCCATTTGCATCCATGACGGGTGAGCGTGTTTCGTCGTGCATGAGCGCGAATGTCGTGTCCATGTGACCCGTAATGGCGTCGCGTACTAATTCATTTGGGTGTACCATAACTTGGTACATGGGTGTCCCTTTCCACACGTACTGGCCACCTTCAAAGGCTCGCTTTGATCGCTCGGTAGTCAGCGTCAGCGCACCCGATCCCTCGCGTACGGGTTCTTGTTCTAGCAGGAGCGTTACACCCGCATCCTCAAGATAGTATAGTTGGAGGATACTTGACACGGGCATTGGGTGCGCCAGGCGTGCTGCTTCTTCTAATCCAGGGGCATGAGATAATGCGGGCTTGAGCACTCCTTGGTACCCAATGGCACCTAAAAAACCCATGGGGAGAAGGGCCTGTACGCCACGGCGCACAGTGAGATGATGACGTAAAAAAAGACCTATGGCACCAAATGGCTGCACCTGAACGTGCTCCATTGTATAGATGCAGCGATAATACAACGCCGAGACATACGTATAGCCCCGGCTACGCCCAAGCCAAAGACGGGTTTCGTGCGTAAATTGACACACCACATGTACGAACTGACGATAGCTTTCACCCAGAAATAGCTCAAAGAGCTGAGAGAGGGGCGTGACAAGGCATGTGGAAAGGGCGAATAATCCAATCACCGAGAGTGGAATCAGAACCTGACGGTCAATCCAGTCTAAAACTGTGAGGGGCCAGTACAACGCCCAGCCTATGATTGCACGTGTCAGTTGAGCCGTCACGTGAACCGCTACCAGCGTGCCTTGTACGGACTGAATCGGCCATTGCAGCATCCATACAATGGATGCACCAGTCCATCGAATGGTTGGAGCAAAAGTATAGAAATACATTTTGGCTGAGCGTGGCAGCCAACGGTTGAGTGTCGCATCCAGACGTGAAGTGCCCGCATGTGCTACGGCATAGCTTGCCCGAAGTGTGTACCACGCAGGCGTCGCACTTAATTTGAAAGCCGCCATATAATTCTGGTCCTGAAGGGCACGTCTGCGAGCCTGTGCTTGCGAAAGGGCCCGTGCTGCTTGTTTCCCCTGTCTGTGGGGTGCAAAAAGGTCCCCCTGCATTGGGGAAACAAGTAGCTCAAGAATAACTGGATTGGGCTTTGTTCTCGTCACGCCTTTCCACGGCGCACCCAGAAACTGATCTAGGGATAAATTAATAGTGTTCAAACGTGAATAAATAGGGGTCGTCGGCATAAGTTTTCTCCTTAATGATAAATTTTTATTTTACGCAACATTTGGTACTCCAATTGCTGTAAAAATAAATAGATGTTTGTTTCGATATATATATATATATAAATATATAAACACGTTTCTTTATATAGAAAAACGTTACCGTTATTATACAAGATCGGTTGTCAATTTTGTCAGTCTCTATGTTATTTTATTGGAAAATACGGGCTTCAGACCCCATACCGGGCTCGTTTCGAAGACGAAAAGACGAGTATCGACGTATGGTATAACTTTTACAGATACTAATGATTCGAGTCTGCTTCACTTAGAGTGATTTTTGGGGGCGGGTGGGGTGTGGGCAGAACATCTATGGTAAAGAGATTAATAGGTGTCAATGGTTTGAGTTCATATATCCATGGTAGAGCTTTACTCAGAGTCTAAGGGGTCGATTTAGACTGCTCGTATGACAATATGGGGTATGAGTAAAAGCGCCATCACGGTTGCTTGTGCCAAGACAAACTCATTATATTTGGGCGCGGGCGGGTACACGGGCGTCAAGTGTGGTGATAAAGACATCCGTGCCGCTAATTCTGAACACGAGTTACTAGACACCATCCATATAATAATAAATTTAATGCCTGACAAAAGATGAAATAAAATAAGATAGCGTAATACGGCGCGGACCAAACTAAGCGGTGGTGTGACTGCGAATGAGATCTTGAACAGTAAAGGTAGGTCCACTGGTTCGGAATAAATGAGCTCATTGTTATCATACGGGTCTAAGTAGTTGTTGTAGGCTGTCGATGGGATTTTTGCAATTCCTGAAATAAAGATACTCACGATATAAGCTGCGTAAACTTCTTGTACAGGAACAAGCATAACAATTTTTGGTAATATATTTTTATATAACTTTTTTGAGGGGTCTATGAAGCAAACCCCTCAAATCGTTCATGGTATTTGATCCATAACCGCGCTTTTTCCTCCCCAGATAGGATTTGAACCTATGACCAATCGGTTAACAGCCGATCGCTCTACCACTGAGCTACTGAGGATTGAATTACCCTCACACGTTCCTGCACATACTTTTATTTATTTTTACAGCAATTGGAGTACCAATTGTTGCGTCATGGTTGTATGTGGATGTAACGAACCAAGTACTGTGAATATATCATATTGCAAGGGGCTTGTCTACGGTTACTTTAGGCATGCGCATAAAGAAAGGCGCTTGCATCTCGGCCCCAAATCTTTTATACTGTATGAAAATGCCTCCTTAGCTCAGCGGCTAGAGCATCGTATTTGTAATGCGAGGGTCGTCGGTTCAATTCCGACAGGGGGCTTGTCTTTTACACGTCTGTCGCATACAGTACAGGTATGCGTGCACTTTTGCCCGGTTTGTGTCTCGGTCGCCTAATGGATGGGCTCCAACCTTCTAAGTTGTTCTGTGTAGGTTCGATTCCTATCCGAGATGTCCAATGTTTACAGGCGTCTGGCCACGTGTACGTGGCCACAAATACACGTGCGGCGTGCATGCCGTATGGCATACAGCGTCTATGAAGAAAATAAAACTTAGTAACCTGTACTTGAGAGCCAGCTCATTTCTACTTCATCAAGAAGTAATGAACGGTTGTAGATTTCAAGAAGGATTACGAGGAAAACAGCAAATAAGCCAATAAATACGGCCATCACTACTGTTGTTCCCCATCCTGGTGCTACTTTTCCGTATTCTGAGTTAAGTGGACGTAAGGCTGTTCCTAAGATTGTCACTTTTCCTGTTCCAGCAAGTTTCTTTTCATTTGTGCTCATATGAATAAATTTCTCACATTCATTTGTGTTTTTTTACTTTCTACTTTAAACTATATCAAAATTTCACGTTCAGCCTATTATGGAAACTCCAGCATTTTTTTACGCCGTTTTTCTTTGGTGTCTCTTGATTAGTGTGACAGGCTATTCAATTTACATTGGTTTTGGTCCCCCGTCAAAAGATCTCCGTGACCCCTTTGAGGAACATGAAGATTAATAGCCACACAGCCTATTTATTGTGCGTGCCATGGTCATCCATGGCACGCACACGACTGCTGCATCCATAAAATGAAGACATGCATGTCTATTCACGCATGAATAGAGGCGATGCCCAAAAAAGACACGTGTGCGCTACGCGTGCCACATGTGATATGCGGGCATACCAACACTTATCCTTTACGTGAATAGAACTCAATAATAAGCAGTTCGTTGACTGTTAATGCAATTTGTGAACGTGTAATCGCACGTTGTACCTGTCCCGTTGTTTTATTTGTATCGACGGTTAAATGCGATGGGATTGTGGCCCCAAATGTTTTGCAGTTTTCAATTACGGGTGTGGATGTACTTGCAATTGTTTCTCCTGCACTACAATTGTAGCTTGGGATGTTGACACGTTGGCCATTAATAGTAATTAAGCCATGTGACACATATTGACGTGCAGCACGGATTGTTGGGGCAAAACCAAGGCGGAAGACAATACTATCTAAACGCATTTCTAACATTTGCAGTAATACTTCTCCTGTGGGACCTTTGGCGCGACGCGCACGGCGTACGTATGCTAAGAGTTGCTTTTCAGTAATGCCGTAGTTGTAGCGTAGCTTTTGTTTTTCTTGCAAACGTACACGGTATTGTGTCAGTTTTTTTGTTGCTGCGGTGAGACCATGTTGGCCTGGTCCATAGGTACGGTTAGGTACTTTTGTTGTTAAGCCAGGGAGTTCTCCAAGGCGACGTACAATCTTTACACGGGGTCCACGATATCGAGCCATCTTATATCTCCTGTTTCTACTAATGATTTTTCTATTCCTGTAGTATAATACTACTATATAGTAGTATCAGTTTAACAGCATCGGTACGGAGTATCCAAACTATTTTTTTCGCGTGTCGCGGGTGCCCGCAAGTGTGGTGTTTTTCTCTTTGTGTCTTGTCTATGTGTTTTGCGAAGACGGTGTTTGCCCATTGGCTATCGTCAATGCGGTTGGAGTTGTCTTTCTGTACGGACTCGATATACTCTATATACATACTGAAACCTATTTCAGTGTTATTCACTGACCTTAATACGCTTTTATGCCACGTTCTCAACGAAACGATAACTTTATTGATAAAACTTTTACGGTTATTGCTGATATTTTACTAAAGGTTCTGCCCACCACTCGTAATGAGAAAGAAGCATTTATTTACTACCGTGATGGCATGTCGGCCCAAGCAGAAGGGGAGTATGCGGAAGCATTACAAAATTATTACCAAGCCATGCGTTTAGAAGTGGATCCGTACGATCGGAGTTATATTTTTTATAACATTGGTTTAATCCATACGAGTAACGGTGAACATACTAAAGCATTAGAATATTATTACCAAGCCCTGGATCGAAACCCGGCACTCCCACAAGCATTAAATAATATTGCTGTAATTTATCATTATCGTGGTGAACAAGCATTGGAATCCGGGAATATTCCTGATTCCGAGACGTTATTTGGGAAGGCCGCCGAATATTGGAAAGAAGCTATTCGTTTAGCGCCATTAAATTATAGTGAAGCACAAAACTGGTTACAAACAACCGGACGTTAATCATTCATAACCGCATCGTATGGTGCGTGGGCTGTATAGCGCGGGAGAAAATAGTGTACAGAACTTGTCGCATGTACACTTATTAAGGTATACTATAAGTACGTGTATCACGTTGTTTGAGGCCTTAATGGTGGAATGGTAGACACACTAGCCTTAGGAGCTAGTGCCGCAAGGCGTGGAGGTTCGAGTCCTCTTTAAGGCAGCCATTCGATATGCACGGTACATGCGCGAATTTTTTAGCCTTTTTTTCGGTTTTTAAAAAATCGATTGACATTCGCTAGGACCACGTTTTATACTAGAGAACAATAGTGGCGCATGCCATTACTTTTTACTGCCCCCATCGTCTAGAGGCCTAGGACATTTCCCTTTCACGGAAGTAACAGGGATTCGAATTCCCTTGGGGGTATTTATTTTTACCAACACATAGCACGAGCGATGTGCACGCGTAGTCGCACCACGTCTTCAGCGTATGAGAATGCTTCTTGCAATTCCGCCCTATCTATGCTTCAATTTGAGTAAAAAGCTTTAATTTGTATTAGAGTTTTGCTTGTTCAGTCGTCCATTTATAGGATGTTCCCCGCACACGTTTGCTTGTTCTCTCTTTGTAGGTACAGCGTTCTTTGTGCATGTCTTTTTTTCGTGCCACTCAACCCGGAATACAGGGGGTGTATGCGACACTGTTTCCCATCCGCCTTTTGTATGGCCTGTGGGCCTTTATCCTGATGTCGAATAAAAACATAATCGTTTATATTTTAGTTTTTCATTTATGACTTTTTCACGTCAACGCACGTCTCCAATTCACGCTGGCGAGATCATTAACTATAAAAATGTTGATCTTTTACGTCGTTTTATTACGGAACAAGGTAAAATTTTGCCACGTCGTTTAACGGGTGTCACTGCAAAGCAGCAGCGTCAACTTGCAAAAGCCGTGAAGCAGGCCCGTATTTTAGGATTCTTACAATTTCTGTATAAAGAGTAATTTTTAGTTATGCCAACGATCCAACAACTCATTCGCTCGCAGCGAATGAAAATTGAAAAGAAAACAAAATCACCCGCGTTACAGGCTTGTCCTCAACGTCGTGGGATTTGTACACGTGTGTATACCACAACCCCAAAAAAACCGAATTCTGCACTCCGTAAAGTGGCTCGTGTCCGTTTAACGACAGGCATTGAAGTGACGGCATATATTCCAGGTATTGGGCACAACCTCCAAGAGCACTCGGTTGTTTTAGTCCGTGGTGGTCGAGTAAAAGATTTACCAGGTGTACGGTACCACATCGTCCGTGGTTCACTTGATACCGCTGGTGTGAAAGGCCGTTTACAAGGCCGCTCAAAGTATGGCGTAAAACGTCCAAAAGGATAAGTACCCGTGTGGCTGCTCGCCTGGATGTTGTTTCCATTTATTATTCAAACGTGTAATTGACCTTATGTCTCGTAGAAAAGTTGCAAAAAAACGTCCGGTTACACCGGATCCAGTATACCAAAGTCGCTTAGTAAGTCTTTTAGTAAGCCATCTCTTAAAAAAAGGAAAAAAAAGTATTGCCTACCGTATTTTTTACGAAGCAATGACACAAATTTCTGACACAACCTCGCAAGATCCGCTTGAAGTGCTCCGCCAAGCCGTTTTAAACATCACACCAAAAGTGGAAGTAAAATCCCGCCGTATTGGGGGTGCCGTTCTTCAGGTCCCGCTTGAAGTGAAATCCGACCGTGGAACCGCACTTGCGCTCCGTTGGCTCCTTATTGCTGCGCGTGCACGCTCAGGACGTAGTATGGTCAACAAACTTGCTGCTGAAATTATGGATGCCGCCAACAACACTGGTGGGGCTATTCGTAAACGTGAAGATACCCACCGTATGGCCGAAGCCAATAAGGCATTTGCCCATTTCCGATTCTAAACAATCGGCCCCTCTCGTGGAGAGGTTAGCCAAAATCAAATTGATTTTTTTATTTTTTAATATGGCACGCGAAAAGTTCGAACGCACAAAACCACACGTAAACATTGGAACAATTGGTCACGTTGACCATGGGAAAACCACACTTACGGCCGCTATTACAATGGCAATGTCAGCACTGACTGGTGGGACAGCGAAAAATATGGGTGATATTGATTCCGCACCTGAAGAAAAAGCACGTGGAATTACGATTAACACTGCACACGTGGAATACGAGACGACAGCACGTCACTACGCACACGTAGATTGTCCCGGGCACGCAGATTATGTAAAAAACATGATTACCGGTGCGGCACAAATGGATGGGGCTATTCTTGTTGTGTCTGGGGCAGACGGGCCAATGCCACAAACAAAAGAGCACATTCTTCTGGCGAAGCAAGTGGGTGTACCAAACGTTGTCGTATTCCTCAACAAGGAAGACCAAGTGGATGATGATGAACTCCTCGAACTTGTTGAACTTGAAGTACGTGATACACTGAGCAGCTATGAATTCCCTGGGGATGATATTCCTGTTGTGCCTGGTTCTGCACTTCTTGCATTAGAAGCATTAACAGAAAAACCAGCAATTGTGGCGGGCGAGAACAAATGGGTTGATAAAATCTTCGCATTAATGGAAGCGGTGGATTCATATATCCCCACACCTGAGCGTGATACAGCGAAAACATTCCTTATGGCGATTGAGGATGTATTCTCAATCACAGGGCGTGGAACTGTAGCAACGGGGCGTGTGGAGCGTGGAACCGTAACGGTTGGTGACGTTGTGGAAATCGTAGGTCTTGGCGACACACGTGAAGTGACTGTCACCGGGCTTGAAATGTTCCAAAAAACACTTGATGAGAGTGTCGCTGGGGATAATGTAGGTGTACTTCTTCGTGGAATTCAGAAAGACGACATTGAGCGTGGAATGGTACTTGCAAAAACAGGAACAATCACGCCACACACAAAGTTTGAATCACAAGTATATGTTCTTACGAAAGAAGAAGGGGGTCGACACACACCATTTTTCCCAGGGTACCGCCCACAATTCTACGTACGTACAACGGATGTAACAGGAAAAATTGAATCTTTCCTTAGTGATGACGGGGACGAAGCAACCATGGTAATGCCAGGCGATCGTGTTAAAATGATCGTAGAGCTTATCCAACCGATTGCGATCGAGAATGGTATGCGTTTTGCAATTCGTGAAGGTGGACGTACTGTTGGGGCAGGGGTAGTCTCAGCGATTCTTGCCTAAGTCGTAACATGCGCCTTCTGACACTGCGGTGTCGCCCAGGCGTGTTCGGATACGCTCTGTTGACGTCTGTCGTGTGGACATGATGCCATCCGTGCATAACCACGGATATACAACGGTTCAGCCGTGTATCCCCGTGGTTGTGGGATGAATAAAACCTTGCTTTATTTGCCAAGACAAAATATACTATAGAATAGTTCTACTCTTGTTGGGAAAAGGTTTTGAATTGTGTCAGGGCCCAAAAGCAGCAGCACTTAGGAGTTTTTTTTTGAGCAGTAGTAGGCCTTCCGTATCATGTAACAAAGACTTAATTCATTATTGTATAAGCTACCCGCGTGAAAAGAGAAAAAAAGCGCCATTTTGCAAGGCGGTGCCCAGATTCGAACTGGGGGATAAAGGATTTGCAGTCCTCTGCCTTACCACTTGGCTACACCGCCGGGTTATAAAAAGATGATGTCTATTGTATACAGTACAACATTTTATGTTGTTTATCAATACGGCATGTGTCGCGTGTGACCTTTTTCTTTCAGAGGGAGTGCCACGCGTGCGTTCGTGACGTGGGAGACCCGTCGGGTTGTACGCATAATGCTACATCGGGGGCAACATATGTTGCCTGCGGGGTGGTTGTGCCATACCACGGCACGTTTTCCCACACCACACGCCTCGCCCCGCCATGTTTTTTACGATGTTGCACACAACCAAGGGTTTGGGTGTATACGGCGCGTCCGTGGCTTCATTTGTTTTTTATTGATTAATTTACCTGTATCCCTATGATTCTGTTTCGTCAAAAAGTAGCTGTACCCGATTTTCTTGATGCACAGCGGCGAAGCTTTCGCCTGTTTTTAGAAACAGGTATTCGCCGAGAACTGGAATTTGTGTCACCAATTATTGGGAACCGTTTAGGCACAAGTATCCGTCAACCGACGGATCGCTATATTTCGGTGTCGTTTTTAGCGCATGATTTTTATCTGAAGCCACCAACCGCCACACCACAGGAAGCGATTCGAAACATGCGCACATATAGTAGTGCGCTCGTGGTCCCCGTCCATCTCTTTTCAAAACGTTTAGACTTGAGTTGTATTCTTCCCATTACTTTTTGTGACTTGCCCTTAATGACAGCACACGGGACATTCATTATTAATGGATCCCCACGTGTCATTGTGCACCAAATTGTGCGTTGCCCCGGTGTCTATATTAAAGCGCAATTTGACCAAAAGAACCGACGTTCGCATTTGGTGAGTTTTTTATCCTCGTATGGTTCATGGTTACGTTTAGAAACGGGTGGGCCACGAAATCCTGAAATTTATGCGTGTATTGATACTTTCCGTAAACTGCCCGTGACCTTGTTCTTATGGGCTCTTGGGTTTAGTTTTACACGGGTGTGCGCCACCGTGTGTGACCCTGATTCGCTAGTTTTTACCGAAATGCTTTTAAAGCCAAAATCATGTGAGGACGCCATGATCATGATGACTGCATTAATGTTTCCGCAGCGTGCCGGTACAGTCCTCAAGGCGAAAAAGTTTCTTTTTACTCATTTTTTCAATGCACGCCGTTATAGCTTAAGCGAAGTGGGTCGTAAACGTGTGAATCGTAAATTACGTATGCAACATAACACGTCACATTTGACCTTAACGCCTGAAGATGTGTTAGCGGGTGTGGATTATCTCCTTCGGGTACATAATGGGGAAAGTCAATTTTTAGATGATATTGATCATTTAAAAAATCGACGTGCTCGTTTATCGGGTGAATTAATCCAAACGCAATTTCGTTTAGGATTAAGCCGCTTAGAGCGAAGTGTGCATAACAGTATTAGTGAAGAAACGTTATTACATCACACACGTTTACGTGTGGCAACCCATTCGTTGATTCGTACTCAAATTGTCGGGTCTGTCTTTAGAGAATTCTTTGGTTCCAATCAGTTATCACAGTTTATGGATCAAACAAATCCATTAGCGGAAATTACACATAAACGCCGTTTAAGTTCGTTAGGGCCTGGTGGATTACACCGGGACCGTGCAGGTTTAATTGTGCGTGGAATTCACCCAAGTTATTATGGGCGTATTTGTCCTATTGAAACACCCGAAGGGAAAAATGCAGGGCTCGTCGGATCCATTGCTACGTATGCGCGTGTGAATGCAGATGGTTTTTTACAGAGTCCGTATGCACTCATGACACCGACACATGCGCATCAAGACGACGGGTTTTTCTTATTAAATGCCTCGTATGAAGATAACGTGATTGTCGCCGCGGCCGATACCCAATTGTCGGCGTCACGTGTCCCGGCGCGCACCCGTCGCGAATTTATTGAAACCACGCCCCAGACGGTAAATTTTCTTGGTCTGTGTCCCATTCAATTCATGTCGATTGCCACAGCATTAATTCCATTCTTAGAACATGACGATGCGAACCGTGCATTAATGGGTTCGAATATGCAACGACAGGCTGTCTCTTTATTAACGCCGCAGCGTGCGTTTGTTGGGACTGGGTTAGAAGCACGTGTCCCGCATGATTCGGGCGCTGTCGCCCGGCTTCGACGGAGTGGGTATGTTGTGTATGCTGATGCGCAGCGCGTGGATGTTTTGACACAGACGCCTGCCTCGTGTACGGGGCCGCCACATACCATGGATTTTACGCGTGAAACAGTGTGGCTGACAACGTATCAACGTTCCAACCAAGATACATGCATGCATCAACGGCCAAGTGTGGCGTCACATACATGGGTCCATGCTGGTGAATGTTTAGCCGATACCGCGTCCACAGTGGGCGGTGAGCTTGCCTTAGGTAAAAACCTTCTTGTCGCCTATATGCCCTGGGAAGGCTATAATTTTGAAGATGCAGTTTTAATCAGCGAACGTCTTGTGTTTGATGATCTTTTCACGTCCGTGCATATTGAACGCTACGATATTTCGACAGCACGCACACGTGAAGGGCAAGAATATATCACAGCAAAAGTGGAAAACAATGCCCATTTAGATGCGTGTGGTGTGGTCCATGTGGGGACATGGGTGAACCCCGGTGACATCCTTGTAGGGAAAATTTCCCCTCAAAAAGAATCTGAAAGTACCGCAGAAGGGCGTCTCCTTCGTGCCATTTTTGGTGGCGCCGTGCGTGATGTGAGAGATACACCCTTAGTTGTTCCAAGTGGGGTGACAGGACGTGTGTTAGAAACACGACCATTATTTGATACAAAAAAATACAATCCACAAGTTGACTGTTTTGAGTCCGTTGGTGCCGTATACGTTTTTTTAGTTCAAAAACGTCAAGTCCAAGTGGGGGATAAAATTGCTGGGCGCCATGGAAATAAAGGGTTTATTTCCAATATTCTACCCCGTCAAGATATGCCATTTTTACAAAATGGGGTACCCGTCGATATGGTCTTGAATCCATTAGGTGTGCCGTCGCGTATGAATGTAGGGCAAATCTTCGAATGTTTACTTGGGTTAGCCGCGCATACATTAGAACAGAATTTTAAAGTGTTACCCTTTGATGAAATGCATGGGGATGAAGTTTCGCGTGGTTTTGTGTACCAACAATTATATAAAGCACGTTGCGCGACACGACAAAAGTGGGTATTCCGACCCGAATCGCCTGGAAAGAGTATCCTTTTTGATGGTCGAACAGGTTACCCATTTGATCAACCTGTGACAGTGGGTTATCCGTATATTTTAAAACTCGTGCACTTAGTTGATGATAAAATTCATGCCCGTTCGACGGGTCCCTATTCATTAGTGACACAACAACCGTTAGGTGGTCGTTCACAACATGGGGGACAACGTTTAGGGGAAATGGAAGTCTGGGCACTTGAAGGATTTGGTGCTGCCTATACATTACAAGAACTACTAACAATTAAATCAGATGATATGCGTGGTCGTAATTTAGCATGCATGTCGATTATCATTGGTAATTTACTGCCGAAACCAGGTGTCCCGGAATCATTTAAAGTGTTAGTGTGTGAATTACGTGGTTTATGTTTGGATATTAGCCTTGCACGTATCCCTGGCGCTTTATAAGCGCCTGACGTCATATGCTTGCTGGGGTGACTGTTTCGCGGGACACCCCATGGCCCACGTGCATGCGGGGTGCCGATGTACCCCCTGTATTGCCAGGGGCACAACACTTCTATTAAAGGAAAAGAGTACTATGAGTCACGATATTGATTATATTCAAATCCAACTGGCCTCGCCCAAAGAAATTGAGCGGTGGTCACAACGGGTGCTGCCAAATAACCAAATTGTTGGAGACATTACAAAAGCCGATACGATTAACTATCGCACCTTTAAACCCGAACGCAATGGTCTTTTTTGTGAGCGTATTTTCGGGTCTATTATTAATCATGAATGTTCTTGTGGGAAAACGCGTCGACGAAAACCGATGCAAATGCATGCGCCCGCGGTGTTAGATGCGGATGTGTCCAAACCCGTTGCCACGGGCGTCGAAGGGGCTATTGGGTATGTGTGCCCTACATGTGGGGTAGAACCCACGGATGCCAAAGTCCGCCGTTATCGTATGGGGTGTATCCGTTTACGAAAACCTGTGGCGCACTTATGGTATTTCCGTAATACACCGAATATTTTGTCGGTTCTTATGCATATGAGTGCGGGACAAACAGACGAGTTACTCCATTTTGATTCCTATACCCCTGCGTCTCCGGGTGTCATGAATTATTTTTTACATGGAGGGATGGAATGGTATATCGATGAATGGGATGCCGTCCATGCGACGTTTGGGACGAGGCGGCCAAAACCAGTGCTCGAATTTACAGATGACGATCTCGGGGTATTTGAATGCCCGGTGGAAGACCCCGATATTGAAGCGGTGTGGAATAGAGATGCGTGGGGTCAAGGCGCGCACAAAAAAACACAATATGATTTTCCTTTAGACCCACGCACAACCCAAAACTGTGGGGCAGAAGCGATGCATGCGTTACTTAGCCAACTCGATCTGCCGTTTATGGAACGTATGCTCAGTACACGTTTGCGTCGAAAAGTACACACGTACCATACAAAGATGCGTGCAAAGCAACTCGCGGGTAAATTTGATAATGCCGTGTGGAATATTGAGGAGTGGGATGGGCTCTATGAAGACCATGATATGGTCTGTGCCCGAAAACTGTTAAAACTGACGCGTCAAGGGCAGCGTAACCGTGGCTTGAATGCCAAAATTAAAAAATTAGCGAAACGTCTGCATTATGTTCGTTTATTAGCACGCAAACAATTGCGTCCCGAATGGATGATTGTGACTGTGTTTCCTGTCCTGCCGCCTGATTTACGTCCTATGGTTCAAATGTCGAGTGGCCGTTTTGCTGCCTCGGATCTCAATGATCTCTACCGACGTTTGATTTATCGTAAAATTCGCTTTGATAAATTTTGTAATTTGTTTGATGCGGAATTTTTACCCGATTTATTGATTCGTCATGATCTGTGCTTATTGCAAGAAGCCGCCGATGCCATCATTGATAATGGGCGACTGCCAAAACCTGCGCAACGTCCAAATAAAAATGTGTTCAAATCATTAACTGCCATTATTGAAGGGAAACATGGGCGTTTCCGACAAAATTTATTAGGAAAACGTGTGGATTACTCTGGTCGTTCGGTTATTGTGGTCGGACCTAAATTACGCTTATACCAGTGTGGGTTACCGCGTGAAATGGCCCTCGAATTATTTCAACCGTTTATTATCCATGCCTTATTGGAATATACGGTGGTGCGTAATCTCCGTGCGGCCAAAAACTTGATTCAACGGCGTTCAGAACAAGTGTGGGATATTCTTGAACGGGTTGTGTATGCCCACCCACTTTTGTTAAACCGTGCACCCACCCTTCACCGTTTAGGTATTCAAGCCTTTGAACCTATTCTTCTTTCGGGTCGTGCCATTCAATTACACCCACTCGTGTGTCCGGCATTTAACGCCGATTTTGATGGGGACCAAATGGCTGTGCATATTCCGTTATCGTTAGAAGCACAAGCGGAAGCGCGTTTACTCATGTTAGCCACACATAACTGGCTTTCGCCAGCCACGGGTGAGCCAAGTATTGTACCAAGTCAAGATATGATTCTCGGTTTTTATTACTTAACAACACGTCGTCCCGTGTCGACCCGCACGGAAAGGACAGCCCCACAGCTGAAACGCCACCCACCCGTATTTAAAGTTTTCCCAACATTTGCGCGTGTGTTACAACGCTATGCATTAGGGACTTTAAACGTACATGAATTAGTCTGGGTGAAAGCCGGGGCGCCCGCAGATGTCCAACAACCAAGGCCGGTGGAAGGACGTGTGCAACCAAGTGGACATAACACCTTCATTTATGATGCTGGTGTAACTGAATCGTGGCCAACGCCCGTATTCCCACACACCTCGGCCATGACCCTGTCGACAGCCCGTGGGACGCACACAGAACCTCTTTTTGGCCTTGTGCCACAGATTCATCGTGCTGCCTCGAATACTTTTTATCTTCGTACAACACCTGGACGACTTATTTTGAACTCCCTCATTTATGAAAACCTTTTTTTGTAACCGTACGGTTGATAAAAGTGAAATGAAACGGTTAATTAAATGGGTTCTACTCAATTATGGGACGCAAAAAGCAACTCGTTTTGTAGACCATTTAAAGACACTTGGCTTTCACTCTGCGACAACAGCAGGTATTTCATTAGGTATCGATGATTTACGTATCCCCCCGATTAAATCTGTATTCTTGAAGAATGCGGAAAAAGATATTTTAGATAATGATTTACGCTATACGCGTGGACAAATTACTGCCGTAGAACGCTTAGAAAAAGCACTTGATATTTGGAATACCACCAATGACACTTTAAAAAATGAAGTGATTGCACATTTTCGTCAAACTGATATTTTTAATCCTGTCTACATGATGGCTTTTTCTGGGGCACGTGGAAATATTTCACAAGTCCGTCAATTGGTTGGTATGCGTGGTCTGATGGCCGATCAACAAGGGCAAATCTTAGATTTCCCCATTCGACGCAATTTCCGTGAAGGCTTAACCGTAACAGAATATATGATTTCGTGTTATGGGGCTCGGAAAGGATTAGTCGATACGGCATTACGTACAGCGAATTCAGGATATTTAACACGCCGTTTAGTTGATGTGGCACAAAGTGTCATTATTCAACAATTTGATTGTGGGACAACCGAAGGTTTAGAAGTGGAACCTTCCCCTAAACATGGGTGTGCCAACATCATTGGCCGTGTCTTATTACAATCGGTTGTGCATGAACATACGGGTAAATGTGTGGCTCGAAAAAATACTGAAATTTCACCCGCGCTGGCGACACAATTGGTCCACTTTCCAAAAGTGGTGGTCCGTTCCCCATTAACCTGTCGTTTGAATGCGGTCTGCCAATTATGTTATGGGTGGGATTTATCCAAGTATAAACTTGTCCAATTAGGGGAAGCCGTTGGTGTGCTCGCCGCACAATCCATTGGTGAACCTGGAACGCAACTGACGATGCGTACATTCCACACGGGTGGCGTATTTGCTGGGGAAGCCACCGAGAAAGTGTATGCACCTTCTTCGGGTATGATTTCGTATAGTGGTGTGCCACGTGGACGGAAAGTCATTAGTCGCTATGGGGAACCCGCTTTTTTAACTGTGGTCCCTGTTGCCATTAAAATTCAACGCCCCGACCGGCTGACATCTGTTCTTTTACATTTCCCCGCATTTACGCTTCTTTTTGTCTATCCGGGCCAATATGTGATGTTTCATCAAAGTGTGGCTGAATTATCGCGTGTTGATGCGGACATGCCATTTGCTGATCCCACCAAGGATATGACCATTGGTGAAAAAGAACTTGTCGCACCAGACACCGGGCAAATCTATTTTGATAATGTGAAAGTGTATCTGCCGAAGCCACCTGCGCAAAAAAAACCTAAACGGAAAAAAGGTAAACAGGAACTGGTTCCACCAGAGATTCCATTTCCGCCAGCGCGTCTTATTGATGGCGGCAAGGTGGTTCAAAAAACAAAAAACCACGTGTTTGGATATGGCTTTATTTGGCTTCTCGCCGGTCAACATTTGCAGAACAATGCGAGTTACCAAGGTGATTATTTCCATCAAGGGTTTCAGCCCTTAAACTTTACCTCACGGTATTCTTCATGCCCTGCCCCTGCGTTGTCTCGCTCTGTTTCAGCAGTGTTGACGGCGCCTCTTGGGTATCCCGCAGCGGCACACAAATTGTTGATGTATAATTCACCATTACGTACACGCCAATCGCACCCGTTTGCAGGTGTTGAAACAGCATGGGTGCACCACACTCATGCGTTTTCGCATATGGCTCACTTTTGTGGGTTTGGTTCACATGTGCGGCAGCACCCAGTTGCCACAGTAACTGTCGCTGACTATACCTGGACGGCATGTAGACGGAACGAATGTAGACGTTGGTGTGGGCATTGGGACATTCGGTTTCACCCACGTGTGGCACGCCCACGTCATGCAGGCTACTTTCCAGTGGTACCACTGATCGCTATAGCGTGGTACCAAGTGCGTCAAGTTGTCCTGTCGCAGGCTAAATTCCCAGAGGTAATCCTCGTTGATTGTACACGTGTGGTCACCGCGACGGCACGGAAACTGACACGTTTGGCATCTGTGCTGCGACACATTCCTGGAAAACAGTTTTTTCGTGTATCTGCCACAGATACACTTGTACGACACTCAGCATCATCCCCGTATTCAACGCCGATGCAACAGTCCAATACGAAGGGTGCGTTTGGAATGTCTATTGCCGAGCTACATATTCCAGTAGTGCTTCCAACGCCGTATAAACATTGGGCAGCTGTGTACCAAACATTTCCAAGTATGGAAGGGCATACATGTTATGTTGCACAGGATGCGTTTTGGCACACAACGCGTTTGCGTTGCCTGTTCCCAGGCAGTGTGCGTGGGGTACGGCCTGACCTAACCGTGCCAACATGTTTCCCAACCTTTACGTATGCATCGACTAGTGGCACACGTGCATGGACACGGCCACACTATGCTGTTCCGGCTTGTTGGGACCCGCCTATGCCAGTTGTCGCACGACAACGTGAGGATGAGACCGCAAACTTCGTGTATGCTGTCGAAGGGGAAATCCGCCTGCCAGGATTAGCCGTGACGACATTTAATCAGCGTGCATTTCCACGACATGGCAAAAAATGTATGGTTCCAATGGGGTCGTATATTCGGGTTGGGGATGAGATTCTGGAAGGTATGCAAAGTCCATATGCAGGCCAACTGATTCATATGAACCCGACACAGATTATTCTTCGCCGCGTTTACCCATATGCCCTGTCACATGGTTCATCATTATTTGTCAATCACGGTGATTTGATTCAAAAAAATATCCCATTTGGTACATTGGTGTCACTTGAATCGACCGCCGGTGATATTGTCCAAGGACTCCCAAAAGTGGATGAATTATTAGAAGCACGGGAACCAGTGGAGAAAATTTTATCGAGTGTCCATGCACAACTCGCGACGCTTTTCTTATTATACTCGAAGGCGTATGGGGTACGCGAAGGGTGCCGCCGTAGTTTACAACAAATGCGTCGTCTGCTTGTGAATGAAGTACAAGCAGTCTATGGTTCACAAGGTGTCTTTATTTCGGACAAGCATATTGAGATTATTGTGCGTCAGATGACAACCTATGTGCTCATTATTGATCCAGGGGAAACCAATTTATTACCGGGTGATATTATTGATTTACGCCGTGTTGAACATTTTGTGTGTAAAGATGGTGTGACACCCGTGCAATATCGCCCTATTTTACTTGGTATTACCCGTGCCTCCCTTGCCGCCGAAAGTTTTATTGCAGCCGCAAGTTTCCAAGAAACCAAACGTGTGTTAACACGTGCCGCTGTTGAAGGACGTATTGATTGGTTAACAGGCCTCAAAGAGAATGTTATTCTTGGTCGTTTAATCCCGGCTGGTACCGGTCTGTATGTGTAGTCGCAATGCCCCGAGTGATGCGCTGCCCCCGTGCGTGTGTGGTATCATACCAGGCACGCATGGGGCAGTTGCCCCGTGTGGGGTGTAGCTTTGGGTACACATATACAAGTGTGTGTGTTTTTGATATAATGTATCTAAGGTTTATCGTCTGCTGGCAACAGCAGTAGTACACTATGTGAATGTTAATTTTTTTTATATTGGAATACATGCTATGAGTAAATTATTAGAAGCGCTTTTAGAAGCAGGTGTGCATTATGGCCACCAAGTCGGTCGTTGGAATTCAAAAATGGCACCCTACATTTATGAAACAAAAAATGGGGTCCATATCCTTGATCTTATCCAAACAATGGATGATTTAGAAAAAGCCCGCCCTATTTTAAAGCGTGCAAAGAACGTAGTATTTGTTGGTACACGTCCGCAAATTGCGCCCATTATTGCGCAAACGGCAAAAAAATGTCATGGGTATTATGTGAATACACGTTGGGTTGGTGGACTGCTGACCAATTGGAAAACAATGTCAATGTGTCTTGAAAAGTTCAACCGTTTAAGCCGTCTATTAAACGACTCCATGTCTACTGAAGAAAACGCATCCCTACGCAGTGGACAAGGATCTAGTTTATCTAAAAAAGAGGTTGTTGAGTTAAAAAAGACACGTGGACGTTTAGAAAAATTCTTTGGTGGTTTAGACGGATTAACGGTTTTACCGGATCTTGTTGTGATCGTGGGGCAACAATATGAGCAGAATGCTGTAAAAGAATGCAACAAATTAGGCATTCAAACAATTACATTACTGGATTCAAACTGTGACCCGACCCTGACAACATATGGGATTACTGCAAATGATGATTCGACACGTTCCGTAGAACTTATTCTTGATTTGTTAGTGATGGATTAATGTACCGGCGTGCTTCGTGGTTGAGAGAACCCTCCACGAAGCCATCAATCACACATTTATACACCCCTAAGAGGCACTTTTATGATTTAAACACTTGACACCCTTACAGCTTGCCTATGGACGACTTGCTGTCCAATACTACCAAGCAAAAACGGCCTATTTTAATACACTGGTGGCGGAAATGGGACCATAATAAATTTCTACTGTCTTAGGTCTTGATCTTCAACAGTGGGAAAACTTGCAGCATTATTTAAATGTAATTGTCACAGGACGACCAGACCGGGCGTTTAATGGCCCGGTGGGAGATGAATATAGCGTGTGGCACATTCGTTTTCAGATTATGCTCTTTTTCTCAAACAGGTGTAAAAAGCGTGCCATTTTACTCAACCAGCTGGAGTCACAAAAAACGCCGTCTGAGTATACCACCAGTGTAGGCGTGCCAACAGAACGCTGTTTTATTCCACCATTCGGGGTAGTTCGTTATTGCTCTGAGCTTACTTTAGGTTGGTGGTAATAGGAGTGACTAGCAGCCCCGCTGCTGTAGGATGGCATTTGGAATTGGAATCACAGAAAAAATTACTATTTACTTTATATATGTGTGTACTATAGCTATATAACTATACCGCCTATTACAAAACACACATATGGTTTTCGATCACGCGCAGCTCAAGACACTAGTACGTGAAATCACCGCACGTATTCACGCAACTTCCTTATCAACGGATAGTGATTTAACAAGCCGGTTATCATTTTTAGAAGAAACTATTAACAGTTTCTGTCATGACAACCAATTAACTCAACACACTTTGTCTTTACGCGGTGCACAAATCACTGCCTTACAAGAGAAACCAACAGGGTGTGAGGGCCAGCTCGAGGGGTTAGAGGTGGTCTTAGAGCAACTAGGTGAACAACTCACTACGAGTTTGGGACAAGTGAACATATTAAATGCCCGCATTGTGGAATTAGAATTGGCATCTACGTTCACTCAGCATTCTTCTGTACAAGTAAATACGAGCCACCCATTGGGGAGTGCACCCACCCCATTCATTTCTGTGGAAGCCAGTAATTGCGGTCACTCTTCTTACGATGGAAGCTACCGGATACATATTTGGTCATCCCTTTCG
>Ga0115007_10000740_pt1 | contig 21540 bp, 23 predicted proteins | sample ArcOceMetagenome_2_FD_87166 | JGI IMG/M metagenome (GOLD analysis project Ga0115007, IMG submission 87166) | Marine eukaryotic phytoplankton communities from Arctic Ocean - Arctic Ocean ARC135M Metagenome | ecosystem: Environmental > Aquatic > Marine > Oceanic | place: Arctic Ocean | collected...
TGCACCGGAACCTGCACCGGAACCTGCTCCTGAACCTGCTCCTGAACATGAACCTGAACCTGCACCGGAACCTGCACCTGAACCTGCTCCTGAACCTGCGCCTGAACCTGCACCTGAACCAGCACCTGAACCTGCACCGTAACCTGCACCTGAACCTGCTCCTGAACCTGCACCTGATGTATCCGAATCAACTATTATAACTGATATAAATGGTAAAACTGTGATAAAAAACATTCATCCAATATTTACACAATCATCCGTCGAACAATTCAACTTCAACATAGATACTATTAAAACGGTTATTATCGGAACAAATGTAACAGAAATAGGTGAACTTGCTTTTAATGGAGCTATTAAATTGACTAAAATTATTATTCCTAATACAGTAACAATTATTGGAAATAGCGCTTTTAATGCTACACATAGTTTAAAAACCATACAGCTCCCGGATAGTATTACATCATTGGGACCAAGTGCTTTTCAAAGCACCCTATTAAAATTTATTATTGTTCCACATAATATTTCTAATATAGGTTCTACTGCATTTGCGGGTGATGTTCTAAGACCAATTATTATGCCATTGCCATCCAAATCAATTACTATAGGCAATGATTTATTTTATAATGGTTCACCACATATATTTGTATATGACAGCCAAGTTAATGCTTACTACAGTGCGACATATGCTAATGCAGGTATTAATAGTTATTTTAACATAAATAAGAACACTAAATATACATATATCGATATTATGAATCAATATTCGATTTTAACAATAAACGATTTTGTATATGCTGGGTATCCCACTACTTAATCATTAATATTTTTAATATAAATTTTGGTGGACATTGTGGATTACTATCATATCGTAATGTGACAGTAAATATGAATAATCATTCGAGAAAGAATTCATGAAATAACTCATTTTAGTAAAGCTACATATAATCAAAATACGAATTTATTATATAAATAATATACATAATGACAACAAAACTTTCCGGAGATATTATAAGATTTTTTACTAAAAGTGTCCCGAAATCCACTACAGAACCAGAACTTGGAGCAGCACAAGATATTGAACCAGAGCTGGAACCTCAACCGGAACCGGAACCGGAACCGGAACCAGAACCAGAACCAGAACAAGATTATGAACCTGCACCGGAACCAGAACAAGAACCGGAACCAGAACCGGAACCGGAACCGGAACCAGCACCTGAACTTGGAGAAGCAATTCCTACACCATTCCCAGAAACATGGAAATACGTTAAATCAATATCATCAACAGAAAAGGTTGTATTTACTAATTTAGATGATATTTTTTATAAACTGACTTTTACGTATAATAAAAACATTGAAAATGTTTTAGTATTCGATGAGAATGTTCCCATTAACTATTGGTATATTGTAAGTGGTGGTGGTGGAGGTGGTGGAGGTGTTGGAGGGTACGGCGTAGGTAATACGGGGGGAGGTGGTGGAGGAGGAGATACAATGACAAATTTAGAGACCTATGGTAATGCTAATATACGCTTTTCTGAGTTTAACATAACTGTTGGAAATGGTGGAAATGGTTATCATGGTGAGGGTGGTGGTAGTAGTGGTAATAAAGGTACAAAATCAACATTAGTGGCAGATAATAATACAATAACTGCACTCGGAGGAATCGGAGGAAACGGAGGACGCAATGATAGTGTAGGAACAGGAGGTATCTCTGTGGGAAATGGTGGATCGGGGGCAAATGGTTCTACATTTTTAGCCTATCCTCCTGAATCCTTTGGATATGCGTCAAAAAATGCTGATAATGGATTCTTAATAAATTCCATTATGCACCTTCCAGATAATGATTCAAAATATTATTATGGATGGGGGGGAGCTGGTGGAGACTTCTATGGTGATTACTACATGCCATCCGATGGCGGAGAGCCCAGTGCAAAACAATCTTACTATGGAGCTTATGGAACTAATAGTAATAGTTCTCCTATAGATCCAATAAATGAAGATGCCAATCCACAACGTTTATATGGTGGTGGTGGAGGAAAAGGTCAAAATATAAATAGTTCTGGTAATCCTGGAGAAGTAGGAAATGGTGTCCCTGGGGTTATTATTATTTATTATCAACTTAAGGTACCACCATCAATTACAGTTAAACCTATTCAACCAGGAGATTTGTCATATTAGTCGAAAATTAAAAATGAATAAATATAAAAAAGAATAAATATAAAAATGAATATCAATGTTTATATAGTCATCTTATTAAACACAGCATTTAATGGAAACATATAATTTCAATGACCAGCAATTACTTGCATTTAATAAATATATTTCAGGTGAAAATGTATTTATTACGGGACCAGGAGGATCGGGGAAGTCTTATTTTATTCAACAAGTTTATAAACACGCAATAGATAATCATAAACGTATACAAATTACGGCCATGACGGGGTGCGCAGCGATCCTGCTTGAATCAGCAGCCAAAACAGTTCATTCATGGGCCAATATAGGACTTGCGTCTGGCAATCCCGAAGAAATATCCAACAAGATCCGTAAAAGCATATTGAAACGCGCGAATTGGACGAATACTGAAATTCTGGTTGTTGACGAAGTAAGTATGATGTCGCAAAAAATATTGGAACTATTAGATTTAATTGGTAAAAAAACACGCCGCAACGATAAACTATTCGGCGGTATACAGGTTATTTTCAGTGGCGATTTTTACCAACTTCCTCCCGTTGGAAATAATGAAGACTCGGCCAGCAGCAATTTCTGTTTCGAATCACCCTTATGGAATACCGTTTTCCCCATCGAAAATCAGATTGAACTCGAGTTTATTTTTAGGCAAGAAGACGAAGTCTTCAAAAAGATCTTAAATGAAATAAGGCATGGGAAGCTATTTAAATCAAGTCTGAAAATATTGCAAGAATGCATTGATAAGCCAAGACCCAACGGCACGGATATAAAGCCAACCATTCTTTACCCCACAAAAAAGATGGTTGATAAGCTCAACCAAGAAGAAATGGAGAAACTCGGTGGGGACGACTATACATTTTCAAGTACGATTCAACAAGAAACTTCTTCTGGTGAATTGGATCAATCAAAACTGCGATATACACCCCAAGAGCTTTCTTATGAAATTAATGCCCTCAATAATAATTCTCTTTGCGAGAAAACTCTTTGCATAAAGGTGGGAGCACAGGTCATGTGTGTCGCGAACTTGGACATGTCTTCCAGATTTCCGATTGTAAACGGAAGTCAAGGTAAGATTACCAGCATTACTGAAAAGGGTTTTCCGGTAGTCAAGTTCTTAAATGGTGTGGAAATGACAATTACTCAACATACATGGCGCAGTGAGAAATTTCCTTCCATTGGTCTTAAGCAGTTGCCGTTAATTCTTGCATGGGCAATTACAATCCACAAGTCGCAGGGCATTACTTTAGCGCAGGCGGAAATAGATGCCGGGAGTCGAATATTCGAATGTGGTCAAACCTACGTCGCGCTATCCCGTGTCAAAAATCTCGAAGGATTGTATCTTACCGCCTTTGAGCCTCAACAAATAAGAGTTAAAAAGAAGGTGCGTGATTATTATAATAATATTGGTGTGTAATGGAAGGTGTATTTATAATTGAAACGTCTGATGGCGAGAAGATATATAGTGAATGTGTATTTCAACAATTAAAGTCTCGTAAAAGAGAAAGGCATCTCATCAAATATAGAACAGAAATTAATGTCGATAATATTTATCTTTACAAAAATGTTCGCCTGATTGTAAATTACGATTCTATTAAAAGTTTTTTTAATTTTGTTTATTTATCAGAATGTAAAATGCCATATGTTATTGAGACTTCGAAAAAATACACTAATAGAATAGTTGGCGCGGCATATTATGTAGATAACGGAACTCTCGAATATATCATTATAACAATAAATCAATGAAATATATTTAAAGGGGTACCGCTATGGTATGATATATAATGACAGTCATTCAGCCAACTACACGTGAAATTAGATATGAACAAAGATGTTCAAAGAAGACGGTTGAAAACCAAAAGGGTCAACGACTGGATCGTTATGAGAAGAGGTGTGCTTTGCGAGATGAAGCAAAGGCGTGTGTGTCGCTTGAATTAAATGATAGAATTCAGAATAAGGTGAGAGTTCAGAAGAAGGTGAGAATTCAAAATACTGTGAGAAGTTCCCCCAGAAACCTGACTGCGTATGGATTTTTCGCAACCTTTTTTTAGTCTAATTACATCATTGACCATCGTTCCATACAAAAAAAATTGAAGTATTTTTTTTTGTATGTATTTACCGTATCAATTCAAACACGCACAGTTAGTTTCAAACAATGTCTTTCGCATATTCTCTTTATATTCCCCGCGTCTTCAAGGGTGTCACCCAGGAGCAGATTCGTGGAACATTTTACGGCAAGTCAATCGGTAAGGTTAGTCGAGTCGATCTTCTCAAGGTTTACAGTGAGAAGAACATGTGGGTCTACAACAAGGCCTTTGTTCATTTCGACGAGTGGTTCGCAAATGATACGTCCATTCAGCTAAAATCGGATATTGATGCTGGTTCTGGTGGAGCAAAGCTCAACTACGACGGCGAGCGCTTCTGGATGCTTCTATCTCATATGAGTGATAGCGTTCCTTCTGAGGAGCAGAACAATACCGCCGAGGAGGGCATCACTCTCGAGCAATTTCATATGCAACAGCACATGCAAGCACAGCAGCAGCAACAGCCAATGATGATTCAGACTCTTTACAATCATAATGGTCAGCCACTTATCCCTCAGTATATTCTGGCAAACCCATATGGCTATCTTGAGCCTCCGGCTGACATTGGAAATCGCAATAGATACTACACCAATTATACTGCTCATCATCATGCCTACTTTTCTCCTCAGTTTTCCCAGCAACAACCAGGCGATCAGTTCCAATCACCTCGCATTGACGCTCCCACAGCAAACCCAACCGACCCCAATTAATCGCCACAACCTTTCTCCATAAAAAATAAAAAAACAACATAAAAAACAAAACCATAAAAAACATAGTGTACATGTTTTTTATTTTATTCTACGTTTTTTCATACTGCTTTTTTTGATTCTGTGTTTTTTGATACTACGTTTTTCATTCTACCAAGCCTATAAGATAAAAAGCATGTATACAACAATGTTAATATAGTTGTTATTTTTCCAAAGCCAAAATTGGAACTTATATTTTGCTCATCGCTATTTAAAATGCACTTATTAATACATGTCCATTGTACCTGCAACCCTATACAGAATGAGATGATAAGTACTAATAAGAAAGCGCTATTTACAAAGAATCCGAACAGAGTGGATAAAAATACTGTAAAATGCATTATATCCAGAACTCTTCTATTTTCAAAGAACAATGCAAAATAAAAGGGTATATGGCAGCAAAAAACAAATATACAAAATCCCTTGTCCCACACATTCCATTTATCCCCTTCCAGCTTCCATGCATAAACAATACTTATTTCCAATAATATGGCGATGAAATATAAAGTTGCTTTATGTGTTCTATCCATTACCTAATATATAGAAAAAAGAATAAATATAAATGATAATAACTTTAAATGCGAATAAATACATATTTTAGTATAAAATAGTAAAATATATATGATATCAGATTATTCAAAATATAATGAATTAAATGAAAATCTCTCTATAGATCCAACCCGAAAGGAAATTTACGGAGAGATCAACACACCGTTTTCTTTTATAGAAGAGATGTACGACTCCCTCCCTCAATATTTATTCGAAAACCCAGAATTGCGCTGGTTAGACGCCGGTTCAGGTTCAGGCAACTTTTCCATTGTCCTCTATTTTCGCCTTATGAAAGGCCTCACCACATCCATCGAAACCCCATCCAATCGATCAAAACACATCATAAAAAATATGCTTTTCATGGCGGAAATCAATGAAATAAATGTAAAAAACCTCAAACAATTGTTCGGAAAAGAGGCTAATATTTATTATGGTGATTTTTTGCAAATGTCACTACAACAAAGTATTCCAACTCCAAATGTCATTGTTGGTAATCCTCCGTTTAATGTAAATGGATTAGCCAAGGTTCCTACGAATTCAAAACGTTCCAAAAAAAACGATGGTCAAACTTCATGGACTCATTTTGTGCGCACCAGTATTTCCTTATTGGCACCAGGCGGCTTCTTAAACATAATCATACCATCCATCTGGATGAAACCAGACAAGGAAAAAATCTATAATCTTCTTACATCCTATAAAATCCATAAAATCAAATGCTTATCCAATAGTGAGACCAACAAGTTATTTTCCTATGGCGCCCAGACCCCAACATGCTATTTCGCATTGCAGAAAGTAGCAACGGACAGTACTTTAAACATTTATGATTCAACCAAGAGAGATTTTCTTAAAATAAAAATAAACAAGAATATGCCTATTGCATTAAATGGGTGGTCAATCTTACAAAAAATCCTGCCTTTTTGCGAAAAATATGGTCGACTTTCTGAAATAGTTCAAAAAACGAATATGCCCCCATTAAAAACAAATCTCTCTATAGATCATCATCCAATCTCTTTTCCTTATTCCAATATACATTCATGTCATATAAAAAACCAGACCACACCCGAGCTCCTACTCCGTTATTCCAATATTCCACTTCCTTTTGCTCATTTACCAAAAATAATCATGGCCCATAAAATGTATGGATTTCCATATGTGGATTTTGAAGGAAAATATGGAATAAGCAATCGCGATAATTATGTAATAACCTATAAAAGCCACGATGAAATGCGGAAATTGCAACAAGGCTTGAATAATAAAATCATGCTTTTCGTCATGACTACAACGCGTTATAGGATGAAATACTTGGAAAAGTATGCGTTTTATTATATGCCAGATTTTTCGAAAATGGAAGATGTGATGCTTGATTTTAATAACGAATTAAAATTAACAACTGAAGAGATGCATATTATCGAACATGAAATAAAAAAGGATTATGTGTTTTTTGATCAATAGGCATTATGGTCGAATGAATTTTTTAACAGTGTTTACGAGTTTTTTGGGTTGAATAAATGAAAAATACAAGATAACAATATTCGCAATAATCATAAAAATCTGTTGAATACACACAATAAATTTCGACAAGTTGGTAGTAGGTTGCAACGAGGTTAATCCGACACCAGCTTCTATTGTGGTGGTAAAATAAAAACAATCCATTATTTTTTTATCAGTGGATAATTCACCATGCGAACCTTCTATAACATTTTCAAAATCAGTTTCATATAGTATAAAATAAATATAGGTAAAAATAGCTAAACTCATAATATGAAATAGTACGCCTCTTAGTAGAACTCGCATAAGTATATAATATAAGCATAAAATTAAATAAGCATAAAATTAATTAAGCATAAAATTAAATAAGCATAAAATTAAAAAATGAATAAACCTTGATTACAGTTATAATAAGCACTACTATGAAGATAATTTTGGCAACAACGCGTTTTAATAATCAAACCCTGAGTGAAAACGCGCACTATTATGGGAGGGAAATAAACGAAAAAGGATGTTTATATGGATCACCGATTCGTATGAAGGGACATATACATGTGAAAGCAGACGTCATGGTTTTAGAAATGAACAATAGTGAAAATAAGATAGTCGGTATAGGTTGGATAAAAAATTATGTATACATGGACAAGTACTACAAAATATATAGCGATGGAAATTACAATCGATATATATACAAGGGAAAGTGTCGTATACAGCGACACGAGTTTCGCGAGGATGAGATGAAAATAATAGAGGTGATGGAATATTTATTGTTTTATGGTTCGAAACATTCAAAAAGAGGACAAGGTATATGTGAAATTCCATCATGGATAAAGGAAAACAAGCATAAATATGATTTTGTTGCCGCAATAAAAACAATGTTTACAAAAAGAAACTTAATAAAAAAACCTTTATTGAATATATGAGTATGGATACAAATGTGGATAATTATAGTACAGACGACTTGTTGACGATATTGGATTTAGATGATGAACCCACTCAGCAAGATATAATTCGCAATTCAAATCAACTTATAGACAAGTATAATAAAGCAGATAACGAAGACTTGGGCAACTTTTTTATTGATGTGCAAAACACATTATTGGACGAGTTTTTCCCTGATAGTATACCGCCTAAAAATGAAGAAAATCCACCCACACAACAATCGTGGTATCAAAACGAGCAAGCGCCTCAGCCGGATGCACAGCAAGAAGATAAAACGACGGATCGAAAGCAGCAAGTGGGATTTATCAATACACCGAGTTCGTCCGTGATGAATAGACAACAATTGGGCGTAAATAATGACTATCAAGTACCCGTTGCGCAAGGTACAATTAATCCCAATCTGAAAAATACCACCACCAGAACGGTAATGATTAATAGTTCATATAGGCAAACAATATTGCCATATACCAATAATCCCAATGGCCCAGATTCATCGACAAATTTTACATGCAATTTAACGGATAACTTAAATGATGTTATTGAAATACAATTGTATAGTATTCATTTACCGTTAAATTGGTATGTAATTGATGAAAATAATGGTACCAATTGTTTTTTAATAGATACAGGAACTGGTACAGATACAGATACAGGAAGTGGAGATGATCCTATATCAATCGTGATTCCAAGTGGAAATTATACAATAGGCGATTTAATGACAAAAATAAATGACGCAATAACTGATGCAACAGCAACGAATCCAAGTATAAGCGATTTAACCATATATATTAATCCAAATAGCGGAAAAGTATATTTTACTTATCCAACCCCAAATACATTAACTATAACATTCTATGATGAAAATAAAAATATATGTTTATCAGCAGATGATAAACCATGTCCAAAATCCATGATGAGGAACAGCAATCTTGGCTGGTTTCTGGGTTTTCGCGAAGAATCGTATAAATTAGATAGCCCGGCACCCCTTTATGCAGAAGCAATCTATGATTTATATGGCACACGTAATATTTATTTAGTATTGGATGATTATAATCAAAACCGATTAAATAAAGGTCTTGTAAGTATTTCACAAAATGAATCAGCCTTATCAATGCCGTCTTATTTTAGTAATGATTTAAACTGTTCGGTAGGCGACGACCCGAATCAACCAGTCCAATATGTTCGAGATGCTCCCAGGCGTGTTACACAGGCCCAATTATATACAATAAATGAAATCATACGTAATCGAGACAATCGCACAAAAACGCGAAATCATGCTCCCACAACAACCGATATTTTCGCAGTTATACCCATTGAGCGAGAAGAAGGGAAATCCTTTGGTACACAAGTCGTTGAGTTTGGCGGTTCACTGAGTCAAAATCAACGTACATATTTTGGACCTGTAAATATAGACCGTTTTGGAGTGCGTCTTGTAGACGACAATGGAAATACTCTTAATTTAAATGGCAGTGATTGGTCATTTTCCATCACTGTGGAAAGCTTGTATCAGTATTAATACAATCAGGCATTTATTTTTTCCTCGGAATAAAATGATTAATAGCAAAATAAGACAATACAGCCCATATAGCAAGTGCTATGCTGGAAATAACGTCGACATTCCAGTCTTTATAGAACATGGATGTAAAATGAATAAACATGATTGCAATAGCGAGCAAAATGGAACTATAAAAATAGCCAGCAAAATATTCGCGCTTAGCGTGTTGTGATTTCAAAAAGAAAGCGGAGATAATGCCAGTAGGCATACCACCAACAATGGGTGCTAATGCAGGTCCGGCCATATTCGCTGCAATTTTCGATCCAGCAATGACACTACCTCCAATTAAGAAGGGATTCACGTATTCCATATTTTATAATATAATGACAAAATTATTATTATAAAATCATTATTATAAAATCATTATTATAAAATCATTATTATAAAATCATTATTTTACAAAACGATATACTCCATTTAAGTGTTCCCTACAAAATCATGAATACAAGAAGCCAAGTTTTTGCCAATCTTGCTATAATCGGCAATAGGCAAGTTGGCAAGGCAAGCGCGCAAGATCCAGTTATTGGTTGTTCCGAAACCTTTACCTGGAAGCATTATTGTCTGGTATTTATTCGCTAAATGAAACATGAATTCTAAATAGCTATATTTGTTTTCAAGTGTATCACGAGCCGACTTACCATATAAATTCTCGGCAATCATGGGTATATTAAGCAATGTATAATAATCCGTCGATTCAGGAACAATACGTGGCTGCGTTTTCAAGTCCTCATATAATACTCGCATGCGCTTTTCAAGAAGATCCTGAATATGGCGTTGATAATTGTGTGAACTATCGTGCATGTGGTAAAAGAGGAAAAGTCCAATAAGCACTTGTTGGGGTGTGGAAAGACCTCCTACATGTGCCTCGGCGACTTGGCGACTATCGAATACAATGCGATCCATGAATGACAATTTTTCAGGATCAGTCGTGGCAAGAGAATAGCGTTTATGAAGTGCCTTGGTCTCTGTTGCACTGATATTTTTAATCATCTTGTTTAAGTTGGTATCTTTTGGCATCATGACGAGTCCAAGACGCCACCCTGTTGTGCCGAAATACTTGGAAAGTGAATATACTTCAATGGTATTCTTGGGGCAGGAAAGCATAAAAGAGTTATACTTACGTGCAAAAGGTGCGTATACACTATCGGAAAGAACGAATATATCAGGGCGCTCAGTATTAATGAGATGTCCAATCGTATCAATATTTTCTTTAGGGAGAGAATATGCTCCTGGATTGGAAGGATTCACCATGAAAAGTCCCTTGACCTTTTTATCACGAAGTTTATCAATCTGATCGTCATCGAGGGCGTAATTCTTTTCCGGATTGCCCTTGAGTTCTACAATATTCAAGTCATAGTCGGCTAATCGCGGCATTTCCAAGTAAGGGCTGAAAATGGGTGTAATGATGGCAATCGTATCGCCTGGTTTAAGAAGATAGTTCTCCTTGAGCGTATTGAAAACATATAATATACCGGCGGCGGCGCCTTCCGTGGCGAAGAATTCGAAATCAGTAGGCTTCAATTTATATCCTTCTTCTTTCCCATGACCGGTAGGTGAACCAATAACCATGTCATACATGAATTCCTGTGAAGCAAAATTGAGATGAGGTTGCATCTGTGGTGGAACAGGATAAAAGCAACCGATTGTGCTCAAAAGAAGATCATGAAGCATGTGATTATAATTCTTCTTTTGTTCTTTGCATTTTTCCTTTATGAAAGTCATGTAATCGACGAAAAAGTCGCGATGACGTTTATTCCATTTTTTGACTCCTTTGCGGAATAGCTTATCGTAATTGAATTCATCGGGTCCTGGGTACACATCCAAGTCGTGAAGTAGGTGTTTCTTCGTTTCCGTAATCTTCATAACAAGAACTTGCAACTTGGCGAAAATCTCGCGGACAAAAACATTGAAGAAATTAGGATTTCCGCGACCAGCATTAAGCATGGGTTTTTTCGAAGATGCGGCCAAGCTCATGAGCTTATCTTTCAATTCGAATGGGGATAGTTCGTCGTATTTTTTCACCATGGCAGGAGGGATGATATATAATGATTTTTTTGCAGATGGAGACCGTCTTTTCGTTTTACGATTCGATATAATTGGATTCATTCTTTTAGAAAATCGCTTATTATCATTATCACTAACCATTTATATTATCGTTTTAAAAAAAAACACTAAATCAATTGATTAGCATGTATCTGCCGATAACACTAAATTCGTAGAAAATGGTGCTAAATTCTACATATTATTGGGATATATCGGCGGGCGTTTAGTAGCTAAAAATGTTCGAACCTCTGGATCTTTCCAAAGCACAATACATATAGTAATGGCCATGAGAATAACCATGATTTTTACAAATTTATACAAGTAATAATTGTCTGGAACCTCGTGCGCAATATTTTTATCAACGATAACAAAATGATTAAATGGTTTCCTAACCCCGGGTTTCGTCTCTGATAAAAAGACACGTGGTCGATTTTCGTAGGAGACTATATAACCGGCTTTCATTTCGGGAGGAATATCAGTAAGACACGATTTATATTGAAAGTCATTTTTCACCGAACAATATTGGATAAAATGCATCCAATGATAAATATAATGCAATTTATTTTTATAGCATAAACCAAGGCGCTTACAAAACTTCTGTATAAGTGTGTTTTTATTGACTTCCACTGTTTTCAATTTACTTATAAATGCGGTGCGGTCTGTTTTCGAAACAATATCGTAAAACTGCAAAACGTGTCCTTCTACATTGTCAAAGCAATAATGGGTATTGGATGGTATGCATAATATGGACCCCTTAAGACATTGGTACGCCGTTTTATTTCTGTATGCTTTTAATGCAGATACCTTGCGCTCTATTTTGAAGGTATGACTATTGGGAATAATATGGACAGTAGTATCATTTAAAAAGTATAGGCAAGAATAAGATTGTGTATTATTGCAGTGGTAATAGGAATCAGTATGGTAGAATTGTGTTTCTCCACCGAGAGAGATTAGTTGCATACGAGAGAATGTAGGTTTTTTAATGGAACATTGCTTTTCTAAAAGGGGCATGATATATTTCTTGGCCTGTTTTTGAATCGCCCCGAAATCGGCTTCTTGCTTTTCGAAATCAATGTAGGAATCTATTTTTTTGGATTTTTTTTCATTCATTGTTATACTAAATATCGAATCGTCTTTTTCATTATCATTATTATTCATAGCTAATATATAATGAAAAAATATTTTATGATTATCTAAATAACTAATTTAGGTATATAAATGTTATGTAGAGTAATATGATGGATGAAGAAGAAGAAGTATTACATCAGCGATTAGTAGATGTATGTGGTGGAAATAAAGAAGAACCAAAATCAAGCTTTTGTGCTCAATTATATTACTGTATTTTCGGAAAAAAATAAACTGTATAAATAATAAGAATGGCTCAGGATCCTTGTTATAAATATAGGCTTGCACCTGGATTTGCACCTGGATTTGCAGGTGCAGCGGATACCCCTCAAGTTATATTAGAAAAAATAGATACGGCTCACGATTATTGGCGAGCAGAAAGAGGTGATCTAATTCAAGATGTATTATTAAGAATATATGACCCCGAAACATATGTTCAAGTCCAAGTTGGCTATAACAAATCATTGTCTGGACAATTCGAACCAGAGCTCGAAAGTTTTTTTGATGTAAATTACGGTTATCCTTCATTGTGCGAAAGTCAAAAATATGGAAAAGTGTATTGGACAATATATGAATTGATGGCTGATTATGGTGTTGGTGGTGCTGGTCCTCAAGATTTTCTGAAAACCATTGTTCCGAATCCAATGATAAAAGCAATTCAATTACAAATACCAACAGGTTCTGAGAAAAGAACATTATTTAATGATCCGGCGAAAAGTAGTGAATTGAACTATGTAGCGAATTGTATTATACAATTTTATGCTCTAAAACCTTTAACCGATCAAGAACTAAGTCTTGTTGCAATTGATGCAAATTCTGGCGCATTACCTTGCATTTTTCAGAATTTTAGACAAAATATCAATACAAGTGCGAATGCATTAACTATATGTGACTCTGCGTCTGGTGGCGTGGAAGAATCAGGAAGTAGTAAGTGTGGTAAATCGAATTTTACAAGAAAATATCAGCCATTGCTATTTCCGTTTAATATGGAATATGTTATAGCCGCAGAGACAGCTGGTTCACCCCGTCTTGCTACATTAAATGAAATAAAAACACAATACAAAGACTCTACTGGAATTGGTAGAGCATATGTCATGCAAAGTAATTTTTTTACGCGACTCACACACGTGTTATATTATACGGAAAAAAAAGATTCTACGGGAAAGTCAGTACCATTTAGTGTATCTAATCCATGTTCTATCGTATTTCATGTCAAAGTTATCCAAGCCGATGGCAAAGGAAACGATTATTCCGCTCCATTCGGATATACATCCACGGGTAAGGTACAAAGTGGGACACCTGTACCCGTATTACGCGAATTAATTAGAACAATAGAAGATTTATGGGTGGCTAATAAAGCACCATTAATAACTGAATTAACGAGAATAGGTAATGAATCAGATAGATTCAATATTGTTCCCGTTATATTGGCTATGATTAATGATGGTGTATCCCGAGATACAATAATAAAAGTACTTTTAGATTATAAACGTGGTGGTGATCATGAACAAATCAATGCTATGAAGGAAACTAAGAATAAAACTGGTTGCACACTACAATTTCTTGCAACAGGAGATAACTTATGTAAGACAAAAGCGAATCAAGAAGGAGAAAATTCTTCTTATACTCATGGAGATAAATTGGATTTATGTCGCTTTCCATCTGATACATTGACTCCTGTTCAAATAGCTGCCCAAAAAATAGCTATTGCCACCGCTGAAACTACCAGACTGAAACTTGCGTTAACAGCAAGAATTGCTCAAATACAAGGCATTACCATAACCACACTCGAATTACAAACTTATAAAACAGAATTGGATACTTGGATGCTGCAATATGATGAACAACCACTAACATTATTAACATTGAAAGGTTTACAATATAAAATAGATACATACTTGGCTCCAGGAATAACACAAGTACCAGGTGTTCCTCCAGGATTATTTGAATCATATATCGACAAAATACAGGCTGTAAATGCTACTACCGATCAAAAGGTATTATTAGATCTTAATGATAAGATGAGATTATTTTATGATAACGTTGATACTATGAGTAGAGTTGGTTATGATATGCCAAAAAATCAATTAGGCCCAGCCACAGCCATATTAGCCCCAGGTACACCAAGAAGTAGTCCCAATTCTATAAGTAATAAATTTCGCAAAGCTCCTTTTTTTGGTATAGACCTTACACCAAATGTTGAACTTATAAAAAACGTAGAAACTATGATTGAATTTAATAAATCAAATAGTAGAAGACGTGGAAATAAGGTAATGAAAGCAAACATTGAAGAAACAATTTTACGATTCCAAGAATTAACATTGCAAATATTGGATAATTATAAAAGTAATATGTCTATATCTATATTACCACCATCCACACAAGACGATCAAGACGCACTAATAAAAAAAATAGAAGAAATAGAAGAAAGAGTGGAAAGTTTCAGACTTTCAGATCCATTATTTGATAAAACTATGGATGATGATTTGATAATTTATAACATAGTAAAATATGAGCCCAAAAAAGATCAAGACGGTGAAGCAATAATGGGAGAAGAAGACAAAATTATAACATCAGAAATATTTAAGGTTGATGATGATGATATAGACCCCCTTCAAAAATTATTAGGGGAGTTGTACACGGTGAATGCTATAAAGTTTACAATTGATGATGACGACAATGTTGTTGCTATGGGTGCTGCTCCAGGTGCTACTACTATCGGCGCTGCTACTATGGATGCTACTATGGATGCTACTATGGGTGCTGCTACTATGGATGCTACTATGGGTGCTGCTACTATGGATATGGGTTCTCGAGGTAAGGATATGGGTGCTCCAGATGATTTAACTACAAGTGTCGGACAAAAAGAATTTATACGGCGACAGTCTCGTCGAAATCAAGGTTTGCCTGCGCTAATTACTGGTACTGGTACTGATACTGATACTGATCCTGTTAAAAGAAATAGGAGCCGAGGAGGTGGAATTACTCAACCAGAATGTGATGATATTACGAATATGGATATCAACGAAGCAATGATTGTTGGAAGTGATGAAGTAATACCTTTTATCACATCAGTTGTATCAGAATATGACCCAGTTTATTATTACCAAGCCATTGAAAAGCAAGAAGAATATTTAAATAAAATATATCATGGTATTGATGACACGAATAAAACTTTGGAAGGTCAGTGGGACAAAAAAATAGATATACAACAAAGTATAATAGATGGTTTTGATCCAACAATTGTCGCAGCAGCAGCAGAAGCAGCAGCAGCAGCAACTGGCCCTATCACAATAGATTATAATGCATTTATAGCACATCTAATCACGATAGATCCAATAGCATTAGAAAATGTATATGCAGGATTAAGTGTAGGGTTCAACGCTTATATGTATTCATATTTGCAAGATAAGTGCGATGAATCTACAATGAATATGACAATATTAGAAGCATTAGATTGTTTACCGAACGCAATGAAATTGCTTATTTTCATAACCAATTTAGTAGAAGATGAAACAGGATTATTTTTTTACGGTGAAAAATATGGAAATCAAGAAGAAGTATCCGAAGTTATTTTCAAGTTGCATACTCCTACAGCATCACCCGGGCCAATAGCGGATATTTCCAATACAATAGATTATATATACACAATAAACGACCTGCACACAGTATATTGTTATGTCATACAATTTTTTGGAATCGCAAAAAAATATTTTATTGATAGATCAGATGCAGAAGAATTAGCAATAACCGAATATTTCAGTGTATCAAAGGAGTCAAATACTTTAATTGCATCTGCTGTTACCCGTAATGTTGATGCTAATTTAGCTACTAAAAAGGCTGAGAAAGCTACTAAACGGGCTGAGGAAGGTAATGACACGACTAATGCGGATAAAGAAAAGGCTAATGCAGCTAAATATAGGAGAAAGGCAAGTATTATTAATAGAGGTATATTAAACATTATTATATCCAATTTTTTGGTAGCTGTAATGAAAGAAAAAGTTACTGGAACTGGAAGTGATTTTTTGCCTACTCCTGACCCTATAACAACGAGGAAGAGGCCAAGCAGGGGAGGCGGCAGTAAAACGCGTCGCAAAAGGCGCCCATCGAAGAAGCGCAATATGAAAACCAAGCGAAGCAATGCCAATACAAAAAAACACAAAAAACGCAACTCCAAGAAACTGAAAAAAAGGAACCTAAAAAAGCGAACTACACGTAGAAAAAAATAAAACACTATAATAATTAAAACAATAATGATTAAATCATTGGAATTACTGTATGACGATGAAGTCGACCGGTGTATATACGAAGACTTGAGTCGAGCCAATAATCATGATATTGTAGATTGCATCATATGCTTGCAATTAATATTGCCATCCGAGTTTATAACAGCGAATCATGAAGATAAAAACCATCCACGTAAAACGATAATGCATACCAGTGGATATCATAAAGAATGTTGGGAGCACTATATAACGAAATTCGACAACTGTCCATTATGTAGGATGATAATAATTACAAAAGACGACCCATTAATACCTCATGTAAGACCCCATGTAAGACCTCATGTAGAGCCTCAAGTTATAGAACAATATACACGAGAACAAATGAGGATATTGGAAACATTATTATTTTTATCAACTTTAGGTCATTCTATATATATATCGCCTCATAGCAATTATTATTTAAATGGATTAAAATCGACTGTTTCTTTTTTTATAACTTGTCGCACCATGGCAACATATTTACGACAATTCGCAACAAGTCGAGTCAGGTTTTTATTCTGTTTTTGGATATGTTATGGATTAATAAGTAATTTCATAGACAGCTATATAATTGTGGTAGAAACAATAACAAATAACAATTATGAATAAAAACAATACTGAAAAAAACGCAAAAAATAATATAGTATCAACATAAATGAAGTATTTTGATACAATATTCCACTTACTTACAGGTGGTCTTGAGTTTTTAGAAATATGCGCCAAGTTAAAACCGGATTTCAAAATAGAACAAATAGACTCTGCATTAAAAGATTTCGCCAAAAAAAATGGTATTCATATTTTTATTGTCAAAGACATGCCGAAAATTGTTATAGGGAAGGATATTTATATTAAATATAATCCAAAAACACATTGTATATTATTAAAAGCGATGCATAGTTATTATGATGGTATATCGATAACCAAGTTTTTTCTTGAAATAGATAAAATTTACCTTGGAGAAGAGCAAAATACTATTTTTAAGTTTAAAAGTCCGATTGAAAGTTATTATGGTAATAAAATTGTAGAAGTAGGAGCCAATATATTAATGAATAAGATAAGCGAAGAATATGATGAAAATAAAGAGGCGACACCATATAAAACGTATAGCGATATTACTTCGGGTGATTTAATTCGAGCAGTTCATAAAGAGGCAGATATGGATATGATATTATTGCTTAGTAAAACGAAAATGGATAAAAACGACGATGCAACCGAACTAAAAAACAATCTAACTTTTCGATATGTAAAAAAGGGGGAAGAATTTACCAAAGTATTGCGCGAATCGGGTAATTTCGATCAGGGATTGCGTTTTGCTGCGTGGTTGGCAAAAAAGAATCGTATTGTCTTTTTCAATAATCTCTCTAATATGAAACTGCCATCCTTTATTGAGAAGCTTGTATGCAATGAGAACACGCATAAGAAGGCGTATAGTTCGAGACTACTTTCATTGGTTGCTTATCCAAGAACTTCAGGTGGGTTAGTAGACGTATATCAGGCATAATTTAGTAAGCCTTAATTTCGTACGTCTAAATAACACAAATATTAATAATATAAAGCTAAATGATACAACAGTATAATAGTATGTCAAAGCCGATAATAAATAAATTTATAAAACGCGTCTATAAAGAAATAGAATGTTGTTCTGAATTCTCAGAATCGGAAATTACTTATAATGTAAAAACGGGTGGTTTCGTAATAAATTGCATGTATAATAATAAATACGCAATATACGTGGAATTAGACAATAAGTATCCTTTTCGTCCACCAGCAATTGTGAAAATCAATAATAAAATATATGATCATACTACATGGCTCTTATCAGATAATATTAAGAACCGTCTTTTTACTGATTATAAAATTGGCTGCTTATACTGTCAATCCATATTATGTTCGAATAATTGGAAACCTGGGCTAACCATTCTTCATATAATACAAGAATATGAAAATAATAAAAACATGATACAGGCATTGTCCGCAGTGGAAATATTGAAAAACAATCATATCGAGTTTTCATCTGAAATAGAAAAACGAATATTATCCTTTTGTTTTTAAAAAATAAAATATCATATATGTATATATAGAATGACATTGGAGGAGAGATTTACAATAGCAGCAGACTTAGTAAGAGGGATTGTAGTCCAAATAAACGATAATTTATTAGCACAATTATATGGATACTTCAAGCAAGCACGTGAAGGAAACATAGCATTTTCGAGGCCATCTATTTTAAATATGCGAGGTCGTAAAATGTGGGATGCTTGGAAATCAAAGGAAAACATGTCAAAAGAGAATGCTATGGAAAAATATGTAGATATTGTATATGGTCTTACTAATAAATCCGATCTTTTAGATAAATAATACTTTTCATTTTTCACAGTATGTAAAAAAAATAATACTTTTCATTTTTCACAGTATGTAAAAAAAATAATACTTTTCATTTTTCACAGTATGTAAAAAAATAATATATTTATATTTTATTATGAAATCAATAAAATATAATAACAAATATAATAAAAAAATTAAGAGACTGACAAGAAAGGGTGCAATAAAAGGTGGTGGTATAGGTACAAGTAAACCAAAACGTGCTTCACCGAAATCTGAAAAAAAGACAAAAAAGCGTGTTTCCTTTTCGAAAAAGGATGAAATTAGAGATCAAAGTCCGAGATCAGACGACGCTTTTTATTATCCAGCAAAGGTCAATCATGAAGCAAAAAAAACATCTACTCGAAAAGAAAAATTAAAAAAGCAATCTACTCGTAGAAGAGCAATAACCGCATATCAGAATAGACGAGCAGGTGAAGATTTATTAGATATGGCATTGGGAAGAATACCCCTTTATGAATAAGTGTATTTAGGGCATGGTCAACTTTGCAGCGCTTGCGATGTTGTGTATTGTTTTGTTCATCCCTTTTTCGTCTTCATTTACCTCCTTACTAACCGCGCCCATAATATTAACGAATTTATCGTCATCGCCGACTAATTCGTTGGCATTATCGTATTCATTGGCAAAACAAGCCATATGATTGTCGGCCAATTTAGAAATGGAAGCCTTTATTTTATTGTGATTTTCATCTTTACCCCAACCATCGCGGTCTTTAACGTATATGGTCTTGCGTTTTGTATCGGTGCAATGTATTGGTCTCAATGTTTCATCTGTTTCATTGAGTCTATGAATAAGTAGATTTTGCACATTGGTCAATAATCCACAATCAGATGCATTGCATAAATCACCCAGAGTAATCTTAATGCTTTCGGTCATATCTTCTAATGTGATTGCGTCTTTACAATGTTCATTCAAATATACATTAATATTAATCTTATTATTACTATTATTGTTACTATTATTGTTACTATTATTATTGTTATTGTTATTGCTGCCGAGGTTAGGTACCATACCTTGAATGGTTTTTTGTTGATCACATATAGTACTAACTAACTCGTTATTTTCATGAAGCATTTTTAAAACGAGCTCTTTCAGGTCTATATCCGGTTCCGAGCAACTTTTTTGCGACTTTAGCAACTTTTCTTGGCATACGCGTTTGTGATTGTATAGGGATGCTCGATAAGGATATGATTTTCCACATTCGCACGAAAACCCGGTCGGTTGTATTTTAATGTGTTTTATTGTATTATGTTTTTTGGTAAGTAAATGTTTATCGAAGCTACTTTTTTTACTGCATTTATAATCACATATTTCACATAAAAAAATAGGAGCAACTTTTTGCAACTGTTTTGTTGTAATTATTGTCATATTTATACAACAGGAAAAGTTCCTAAATGGTTTACGAAAAAACATAAAAAAAGCTTATGCTAACAAAGTTTTCACTTGCGATTATCGAATCGCGACATAATGGTCTAAGTGGTATTTTGACGTTTTTTTATTATTTGAAATTTAGGATTTCAAAAATGGACATGAAAAGAATGTCCAAAAACGATTTCCCCAGAATAGAATTGAAAAAAAAGGCAAAACGCGATTTGCTTAGAAGAATGAAATTGTGTGAGAAAAATGGTTAATATTGTATTACATGAATGTAATGAAAAATTTATATATAAATATATATGTGGCTCATATAGCCTTTTCGTGTTTATTGTTTTAGTGTTATTATGATATAGGTAATGGCGGTGTAAATCGAATCATGTTTTTTATAAATAACAAGCAACATATTTACTGATGTCTGTATTATCAAATAGAGGATGATATTCGTGTTCTTCTTGATGTTTATTAAGTGGAAGATACTGATTACCAACAAGAAACGTAACATAATCCTTCTTTCTTGGCCAGACAAATAATTCGTGATACACATTTTTATCGAAGTAATTTTCGTAGGTTAAATTGTGCTTTTGTATCATTACATCAATTGTTGTATATTTAAACATCATAGTATTATCAGTAATATTACTAACGTTCCAATTCTGGTAAGGGTTGGTTGAATGATTTTGCACCTGTAAACATACCTTCCATTGTTGTAACATTACTAACCGTCCATTTATTTAGAGGTTGGTTGAATGATTTGGTATTATCAAACATCCAACTCATATTTTTAACATTACTAACATCCCAA
>Ga0115007_10000741_pt1 | contig 21536 bp, 28 predicted proteins | sample ArcOceMetagenome_2_FD_87166 | JGI IMG/M metagenome (GOLD analysis project Ga0115007, IMG submission 87166) | Marine eukaryotic phytoplankton communities from Arctic Ocean - Arctic Ocean ARC135M Metagenome | ecosystem: Environmental > Aquatic > Marine > Oceanic | place: Arctic Ocean | collected...
ACAATTACCTCATGAACCATCTGGTGAACGACCTGATTTCTGTATAGGTACAGATTCATATCATACACCAGTGTCATTGATTGTAAGATTGCAGAAAGAATTGAAGATACTTGGTTACACTAGCATAGTAAATGAACCATTTGCTGGTACAATTGTACCGATGGAATATTATCATACAAATGATAATGTTAAATCTGTAATGATTGAAGTTAACAGATCATTATATATGAATAACATTCATGCATATGTAAAGATTAAACGAATAGTCACCGATTTGATAAATATTATCAATAAGTATTAAAAGGGATTATTATGAAAATTAACGAAGTTATAGAAGCAATAGGTGATTCACCTAGCGAGTTTGGTCAACGACTATCACAGGAAGACGATGGTAATTTCCAACAAGTACAGGGAAGAGTATTCGCCCAAGCAGTATCACGCATAAAGCAGAATGATTTAGCAAGAGGTGATGCAGCGAAAGGACTTGATACCTTACATGTATATCCAGCAAATGAATACAATGGTATGAATTGTTTCATTGGTAAAAATAACTCAAGTGGTTATGCAATCGCACATGGTGATGAATTAGTTTCTGTGTTTAGTTCACAGGGATCATCTGGTAGTGCTATCATGCAAGATGCTATAAAGAATGGTGCATCACGACTAGATTGTTTCGCTATTAGAAACAAAGATGGGTCTATTGAAGGTGGTTTATACACATTGTATTCACGTCATGGTTTCAGTATTGATACCAATATGAATGATGGTGAACCTGGACAGGCATATGCTATACAGAAAGGCGTAAGTGATTACGTAGATGATAATGAGAAGGTGTATCCAAACGATCCGCGTGTTGTTATCTTCATGAAAAGATAAAAAAAGATAAATAAAACTATAGTTAATTATATACTTGACATTATGTGTCATGTAGTGTATGATTAATTACATAAATAGAAGGGTAGTGCAGAGTTGTACTACTTCATTTCACATCATAATATAACAATAGCCGAGCGGCGATGTTCATATTGTAAATCAAATTTCTAAAAACCGACACGCTATATGTGTGTCTTTCGCATGTCTAATTTAAGAGAACCTAGATGGAATATTTTACTATACTAATGGCTGGTGTTGCTTACGGATTTATCGTAGGCTTGATACCAGTAGCAGGAGCAACAGTTGGATTGATCGCAATCTACTCATTCGTTGGGTATTTTGATGATCCTTATATGTTAGTGGTGTTTACGACTGCAATAGTTGTATCGTCTAGTATTGGTGATAGTTTCTGTGGTGTCGTTATGAATATCCCAGGAGCAGGTGGTGCAGCCGCCACTATGATTGATGGTTTTCCTATGAGTCGTAGAGGCGAAGCAGCACGAGCATTAAGTGCAGCAATATCTACCTCATGGGCGAATGGTTTAATATGGGGATTGTTGGTATTTTTGTTTTTACCATATTATTCAAAGATTGTTTTGTATTTTGGTACACAAGAAATGTTTACCTTCTTGATTTTTTCAATGACGTGTGTTGTATTCATAAGTAGCAAATATTATGTTAGAGGATTCATTGCGTTAATAGGTGGTTTTGTAGTTGGTCATATTGGAATGGACCCAGAGACAGCAGCACCACGTTGGACAATGGGTTGGGAATATCTAGGTGATGGTATACAGATGATACCTGTTATGGCTGGTGTACTAGCGTTCCCAGAACTAATAAGTGCGTATCGTATGAAAGCGGAAAAGATATTCCTAGACAATGCAATGATTAAATCACAATTGATTCAAGGTGTTAAGGATAGTTGGAAATATAGATGGGATGGATTGCGAGGTGGTTTCATCGGTGGTTTCATTGGATTGATCCCAGGCATTGGTGGTAACATAGCAGATTGGTTTGCATATAGTCAGACAGTTGCAGCAACAAAGAATGATGATGAAAAGGTAGGAAAAGGACATGTACGAGGGGTAATTGGATGCGAAGGTGCAAACAATGCACAGAAGGCAACTAGTTATGTACCTACTATATTGTTTGGTATTCCTGGCGCACCATTTGAAGTGATCATAATGGGATTGCTTATGTATGTCGGTTTGGAGTTAGGTACGCCAGCAGTATTAGCCGATACAAGATTCTTTGATGCATTGTTGAGCAGTTATATGTGGAGTCTGTTGATCATATTGCCTATTTCATACATGTTTATCAAGTATGCAGTTAAGATAACCAACATTCCGTTTAAGTGGTACTTCTGGCCCATCTTAGCGAGTTTGATTTGGTCTAGTACGCAGTACACAGGATTAAAAGAAGATTATATGATGCTTGCGATATGTTGTGTTGCAGGCATGGTGTTAAAGTACTTGAAGTTTAGTAGAGTAAGTTTTTTGATAGGATTTATCTTATCAGCAAGAATAGAATCTAGTTATTTGCAATTTACTGGATTATACGAGTGGGGTGATTTGCTAAGTAACCCATTAGCAATCATATTTTTATTATTAGCAGCATTAGCTGCATATTGGGGCGCGTTTAAAAACAAGTCCCGCATTGATTTTGTTTAGGAGAAATAACAAATGAAGAAGTTAGTAATCGCAGCGTTAGTTGCACTAGGAATGACAGTATCATCACTGCCTGTTATGGCAGATTTCACATTCATCGTACCGCAGAAGCCAGGTTCGGGCACATCGGTATGGACAGCAATCGTTGCTGGTGAATTAGAGAAGCATTTAGGCGAGAAGATCAAGATCGTTAATATCCCAGGAGCGAATGATATCCCAGGCTTTAACAAATTCCACAATGATCTACAGCATGACGACAAGACCGTAATGGTATCGCATGGTGGTAACGGTGTATCGTATTTGGTAGACCCAGTTGACTATGACTACTATCAGTATGACCCAATCGGTATGATGAACTTGACTATCATCAATGGTCACTCTCCGGGTTTTAATCCGTATACAGGTATTATTAAATTCAGTGCTGGTTCTGGTATGAATCCAGATATGATGGCACACATCTTATTGAAAGGTGGACCTGATCTTACTATGGCACAAGCAGAAGAGATTTTTGCTAGTCAGTACAAGTACATTAAAGGTATGTCAGGTGGTGATCGTAGACTTAGTTTTCAGCGTGGCGGTGAACTTAACGTAACACGCGAGTCTACCGCAGCATACAATAAGTATTACAATGGTAAGGAATTTTCTAAAGTATGGTTCTCACAAGGTGTATTTAACCTAGAGACAGGTGAAATTGATGCTGATCCAAACTGGCCTAACCTTTCAATTCATGAAGTATTTGAAGCGAAATGGGGTGTTGCACCACAAGGTGAATTCTGGGAAGCATTTGAACTTGTACGTAACTTCCGTGACGTGATGCAGAAAGCATTATGGATTAAGAAGGGCAGCCCTGAGACAGATCGTTTACGCGCAGCGTTCCGAGCAATGGCAGCAGATCCTGTATCAATGGCTAAGATTTACGAAAAGACTGGCAAGTATGATTGGATTATTGGTGAAGATATGGTAGATGCGTTAGATATTTTGCGTGAGCAAATTCAACCAACCACATTGCGTAATCTTGTAAGTTTCTTACAGTTCACTGGCAAGCCAGCGATTCTTAAAGAAGATTTAATCAAGTAATATGATTTTAGAACTAGTGGACAATGTCTGCTAGTTCTTATTCAGAAAGGACAACAGTATGAAGACACTTGTTATTATGACAGGTCCACAGGGAGCAGGCAATCATCTGTTCAGTAAGGCATTGGCAACAAACCCATCGGTATTTGGTTGGAACAACCTACTTGATACTTATTGGGAAGGTCATGATCAAGAACCATTTGCAGAGTATTGGATTAATCCAGCGAAGTTAAGTGAGTTTGATTGGGCTGTGTCAGATGTGTTTGTTACTAGTATTAGTTGTCCTTTCATTTATAAAGGCATTGAGTTACAACCTAATTACGATGATTTTATAAATGAAGCAAGTAAGTATGTTGATGTAAAGATATTAGTTATTGGTCGCGATGTTAATATATTGAATCATCAGCAAAACCGAGTACGAGGCAAAGAGACTACCCATGTATTCAAAGAGAGTCTTGAACAAGTACTAGCACAACATAATCCTATGTTTGTGTCGCAAGAGTTGTTGTACCTTTATGCAACACCATATCTAAATTCAATAGAACGTTATATTGGATTACCTCAAAGTGACGATGATACACTACTTGAAATATTAAAAGATAATGCAAATGCAAAATACATAGAGCCGGTGGTATCATATTGGTTAGATGAAGAAGTAAAGATAGCGTGCATGAAGAAATAAAATTAACTGCTAAATACAAGTAATAATAGGAGTTAACAATGGAAATATTTGATACATTTGGCATAGCAGTTTCCGATATGATAGGACCCTGGATAGCAGTTCTACTATCTCTTTCAGTTGCATTCTGGTTTAAAGACTTCACCACTAATTTAATATATGGTATAAAGTTTAAAATGAATCCTTCATTCAATGAAGGTGATGCAGTTGTATTAAATGATGAAGATGCTATTATTGTAAAAATAGGTTGGGGTGAATCAGTGTTCGGTGTGTATAGTAAAAAAGGATACACATGGCGCTTTGTGCAAAACGATAGACTGCACTTACTTAAACTTGAAAAAATAGTAAATAAGAACTTACATCTTGATACAGATGCAGAAAAAGGCAGACGTATGCAAGCGTTATTAGATTTAGCACAGTCTGATCAGATAGCCGCGAACAAGCAAGAGATTGAGAAATTAAAAGCACGATCAGAAGAAGATTAACACAATTAAATAGGCAATAAATGTATAACAATTCATATATGAAAATGGGACGCAATAAGCGTATCGTTCATTTCATTTCCAATGGTGCTATGATAGATAATTTATCTGAGCATGTTGAGTACGTAACCAAACTAAGAAAGATCGCTGAAATATCAATGACAAATGCCTGTGAGCATTGTGTACTTGTTACCAATGAGTTCGATCATAACACATTCAAACATAATTTAAAAAGTGTATCACAAATGAATTTTGAGTTGGCAGTGATATGGTTTGAAGGATCATGGCCTCTATCAGGAGAGTTCGAAGAGAACTTACTGAGTACTTATGACAATGAGTGGTCTAAGACAGATTGGTTAGCATCTGGTCATATTATTGATAAGCGACCAGACACAGAGATGCCAGGATTTGATCCGCAATGTATTGTTATCAATCTTAAAGCGTATCATTCATTAGAATATCCTAACTTAATGCCACGAATACCCCAGTTTTCTCCTGTGTACGAGAGTAGCGAACAGCATGTGCACGATGATTACACTCCAATGTATCTTAAACCTACTGATAAATTTAGTGAAGCAAAAGAAAATGGTGAAGGCTGTTTAGATACATTGATACATATAGCATTGAAGAATGATATGTACATACATAATTTTCCGTATAGTATACGAGATGAAAAGTATTGTTGTTATCCAGAAGATGATATTGAAGAGACAAAAGAATGGTTTCTAGACACGAACTTTTCAAGTAATACAAAAGAAGAGATCATACGAATATCTGAAAATATCAGTGAAGATAAAGAGGAACTATACGGTTATAAGTATATGGATAAGATTGTATTATACATAACCAATACTGAATCTGTACCACCAAAAGGTGAAATCGTATACAGTCATAACGTTATGACTTGTCCTGCTAGTGGGTTACACCAGTTCATGCATATGATAAATGCGAGAGAAACATTAGAGAAAGTTATATGGACAGATTTCAGTGAAGCAGCATTATGGTGGGTTGAATTTCTGATAACCAATTGGGATGGAAAAGATTTCATTGGATTTTATCAAGCGAACAAGCAATACATTCATGATGTATATGACATAGATGATGCAACGATCACATATGATGAAGAATTAGTTAATAGTTTTATGGAAGAAGTAGGTGACACTTGGTTATCCGATTGGGCACAAATACAAAGTTTGAATCATACTTATATGAAACTTAATATGGTAACAGAATGGGACAAGTTGGTTAATGCACTTGGCACTGATAACAATGTATTCCTGCAAGTGAGTAATATTTGGCAATATGAAATTAATTATGTTAATACAAAGAATTGTCAAGCACAATTAGCATACATTAATCTAATAAGTGAAGTGATGAATAACAATAAAGAATTGTTTGTAACTGGTGATACCCCAAGCGGTGTGTACTATTCGTATCAAAATATGAAAGAGATTGCTAGTATTTTTTAACTTGACAAACGAGTTAAACTATTATATAATGATTAACAACTATAAGGATAGTATATGTTAGATGTAATAATGCTCTCATACGGTGAACCATCAGCCGATGAGAATTTCCACAACTTATTAAAAGTAGTACCACACGCCCGCAGAGTAGATGGTATTGATGGGCTACTTAATGCACACCAAGCAGCCGCTAAAACCTCGTCTACTGATTATTTTTATGTAGTAGATGCTGATGCAATTATCAGTCAAAACTTTGGTTTCAAATTTGAACCTAGTGCGAGTCGTGAAGCGTATCCAGGCGTGCCTGAGACAGAGTGTGTGTTTACATACCGCAGTCATAATCCTATTAATGATTTAGTTTATGGATATGGTGGTGTGAAACTCTTCCCTAAGAAGAATCTATTAGCGACAACCGACTTCAAGGTAGACATGACTACCAGTATTGGTGCAAAGTTCAAACCATTGTTTGAGATTGCAAACATTACTGCATTCAATACAGATCCTTTTAATACATGGCGCAGTGCGTTTCGTGAATGTACAAAACTAGCGAGTAACATCATAGATCACAATAAGCAAATAGACGATGCATATCGTTTAGCAGTGTGGACATCGCGTGGTGAAAATAGACCATTCGGTGAGTATGCATTGATCGGCGCAGAGCAAGGTAAAGGTTTTGGTGAAGATTACAAAGACAATCCTGATGCATTAAAGAAGATCAATGATTGGGAATGGTTGAAGAAAGTGTTCAATGAATCAGTCTGATTTTGTTAATAGACATGCATGGTTGTATGGGTTGCAAGAATACTTTATTGGTACAGCGTATGCAGAAGATTTTGATTTACTATTCAAGGCATTGATGCATGATAATGGTTATCGCAAACGTGATCTGTTGATGCGACTTTCGCATATGGATAATTCTGCTATAGAGTATGACGAGAAAATAATGCGAAGTTTTTATAATTGTACAATGCATAAGGACTTGCTTGACTATGATGTGAAACAGTCTGTGCTAATGGGTTTCGTGCGATATTTCATGAATGACGAATACACTAACACAGCATATAGATTCATAATGTCATTTGATGATGAAGTAGTACCAGACTTTAATGATTTCTATAGTCGTGGACAGATTGCTAGTAAGAAGTGGTTAGTTGAAGAATTAAGCAAAGTAGTTGATCAGAATGTATTAGGAAATGTAGCAATATTTGGTGCATGGTATAATTTTATTGCACACATGTTGTTTGAAAGATTCTCTATAGATAAGATGTATTCAATTGACATAGACGACACAGTGATAGATCATATCAAAGAGATGTCAGCCACCGAGACTCAAAGTGGTAGATTAGTACCAATAACATTAGATGCATCTACTATTGAATGGGTGGGTAATGATATTAAAAATACACAATCTGGTTCAAGTTTGTGTAAAGATATAGATATTGTAATTAATACTAGTTGTGAACACATGCCTGATGATTGGTTTAATAACCTACCATTAGGTACAATTGTGGTATTACAGACAAATGATTATTTTGAAAACATACAACATACCAATTGCGTAAATACATTAGAAGATACAACAGCGAAGTATAACATGTCTAGCATTCTATACAAAGGTACATTAAAAACTGAGTTGTATGATAGATTTATGGTAATTGGAATAAAGTAGAATGGACGAAATTGTTACATTTACAGTAGAAGACTTTATTTATTCAACCGAATATTCTGATGGAATGTATATGTATCTAGTCGTGTCAAGTAGAATTACTGGTAGAATATGTAACATGGGATTTAAGTACGAAGAAGATTTTACATTTCAATCAAGTGGTCTTCGATCAAATGGTGAACGTGTATTTTCATACAAATTTAAGAAAGCAGAAGATGCAATGTTAGTTAGGTTACAAGGGATTGAGAATTAAATGGATGATGAATTGTGGGACGTAATCTTAGACGATTATAATTTAAGAGAGTTACAAAGAGAAGCAGCACGTGCTATTAGCACAATGAAAGCAGATAATGATTCTATATACAAATTTAATAAGGTAGCACATCATAACAGTCAGTTATGGTATCGCGCAGTGATTAAACATTATATGGAAGAGCATGGTGGATTACCCAGTGAGATGGGTCCTGGCGTTAATGTAAAACTCATGTTAGATGATTGAAGTATTAAAAGGAATTTATTGATGTACAAGTATAAAGATATAAAACAATTACACTTAGAGATTACGCAACGATGTAATGCATCTTGTACTATGTGTGATAGAAATGAAAATGGCGGAGCAGTCAACAAGCATATTAAAAATAATCTTGCTGAGTTATCGCTAGATGATTGCATTGATATGTTTCCAGCAGATTTCATATCACAATTGAATACTATGTACATGTGTGGTAATCTAGGTGATCCTATTTCTGCCTCAGATACATTAGAAATATTTGAGTGGTTCCGTGACTGTAATGATGAAATGTGGCTTAGTATGAATACAAATGCTGGTGCACGATCTGTGGAATGGTGGCAACAACTAGCAAAGATTATCGGTAAGAATGGTGTAGTGATATTTAGTGTTGATGGTCTAGAAGAAACTAACCATCTGTATCGTCAAGGCGTGAAGTGGGAACTTGTTGAGAGAAACATGAAAGCATTCATCAACGCGGGCGGTAGAGCAAGGTGGGATTATCTAATCTTTGAGCATAGTGAATGTGATGTAGAACGAGCAGAACAACTAGCAAAAGAATGGGGTGTTGAGAAGTTCATTAAGAAAAAGACAGGCAGATTTATTAGTGCAACTAGTGAGAAGAAAGAAACACACCAAGGTAAGAATCGTAAAGGTGCAGAAACACAAGTACTTGCAAAGCCCAAGAAAGCAGAGCATCAGAACTTGGAATTATTGAAGCAAGCCGAAATAGAAAAGACTTATGGTTCAATGAAACAGTATTACGACACTGCTAAGATTAATTGTAAGGTAGCGAAAGATAAGAATATATTTATCACCGCAGAAGGTATTCTAATGCCATGTTGTTGGACAGCAGGCAGAATGTACAAGTGGTGGCATGATGATCCCAAAGTAGAACAGATATGGGATTTCATTGACAACGCTGGTGGTAAAGATGCACTAAGTGCTAAAATACATGGTATCAAAGGTGTATTTGAAACAGGCGTGATGAAAGACATTCAGGACAGTTGGGCGAAGAAAAGTATAGAAGATGGTAAGTTGGGAGTATGTGCAGCGAAGTGTGGTGCAGAATTCGATCCCTTCGCAGCACAATTTAAGTAACAAGGAGAGTTATTATGGGGTTAAGGACAAAGTTGTTGACTACTATTCGTAATTTAGATAACAATGCTAATTTAGCACAAGATCATTGGATGCGATCAGGTTACAAGGGATTTAAAGATCAGATGTATAGTTATATTGATCAGTCTAACCGACTGAAAAAAGAAGTACTAGATTCAGAGAAAATTGAATTTGCCAAAGCACAGCATATGCTAGTAGTAGGTTGTGGATTTGTTGGTAAAACATTTGCAGATTATATTGAAGATGTAACCGAAGTTACAGTGACACGCATTGATCCTAAAGTACATCCTGATAATATCATATCCGATTACACTACTGCCACATGTGCTATAGTCGCAGTACCTACTCCCTCGTTAGATAATAATCAGTGTGATGATAGTATAGTACGATCAGTGATTGATGAATTGATGTCACTTAATGAGAACATTCATATTTTATTGAAGAGTACTGTATCGCCTGATATGATGTCTAAGTATCCAACTAACGTTACCTATTGTCCAGAGTTTTTACGGGCTGAAACTGCTAAAGAAGATTTTGATAATCAAAAAACCTTAATCATTGGTGTAGCAAATGGTTGTCGCATAGAGGGAGAGTTCTGGGAACGACTATTATGTCAAGCATTAAATCCAACTAAGTTTTGGTTGACTGATAGAAATACATCTTGCATGGTGAAATATGTACACAACACATGGTTGGCTACTAAGGTAGCATTTTTCCATGAAGTGTATAGTAAGACTACTGAGTTTGATTACAACTACTCTACTATGACTGATATATTAGCAGACTTTGAGAATGTAGGTCCTAGTCATATGAAAGCAGAGAATGAGAATGGTACACTAGGATTTTCTGGTTATTGTTTTCCGAAAGATACATTGGCATTCCATGAATTTACTGGTAGTAGTATATTGAAGCAAGTGATTGATACTAATAATGAATTATTAAAATTAAAATAGTTGTAAATATATCTTGACAAATACAAAATATGATAGTATACTAGTAAAACTAATTGATAATAATATTAATTAAAATTGGAGAAGTAAATGAATACACGTGACGTAATACAAGACATTGTAAAACACACAGCAGGTCCCGCTGGATTTACAGCAGTTAAATTAACAAGTTCTGATACAGAAACAACACTTGACGCAATGAACGCAGATCGCACAGTTATCTTAAAAGGTAAACTGCACAATGCTGCACCTGAGTTTCAAGGTGAAATCGGTATGGGTAATCTAGGCTTCTTAGCAGGAGTTTCTGGACTTGGTGCATATTCAACTCAATCAGAGAATGCTACTGTCACCGTAGTAACACGAGATCGTAATGGTGTTGATACGCCTGATCATTTGTTATTTAAAGATGGTGATGGTAATAAAGATCAGTATCGCTTTATGAGTAAAGAGATTATCGATCAAACATTAAAGACTGTTACATTCAAAGGTGTTGAATGGGATATCGCATTTGAACCTACCAAAGCGAAAGTAGCAGAATTACAACAAGTCGCAGCAATCTATGGCGACATTGAACCTAACTTTACTGTTAAGACAGAAGATGGTAACTTGGTTGTTACTGTTGGTGCAGCAGATGGTTCTTATACAGGTAAGCGTATCTTTGCAACCAATGTAAATGGTACATTATCACAAGGCTATGCATGGCCTCTATCACAAGTCTTGGCTATCCTAAAATTGGGTATGTCTAGTTCATGTGTAATGCAAATCTCAGCACGTGGTGCCCTACAGATTTCAGTAGATTCTGGCATTGCTAAGTACGACTATATCCTTCCTGCTCTAACGGTGTAATGTATGACGAATTTGACTGATACTAATGAAGACTACGCTGTTTGGCTACCTAGCATCAGCAATTTCTATAATAATATCATTACTCGCTATCATCATCAGGGGGATGGTTATTTTCCTCCTGAGCGTATCCCTGTAGGTCTTGAACATGGACTTGCAGGCTGTAATTTCTTGAAAGAAGATGATTCCTATTTTCAATATAAATGGGGATTGTATTCTATTGGACATGCACAGCGGGATGTCACTAAAACTGACAAGCGCGACATGATCATTCAACAACGTGATAGAAGTAAGACTTTTATCATGGGTGATTCTGGTGGTTATCAAATCGTAACTGGTGTTATCAAGTGCGATTGGCAGAACTTCAAGACGGATGATAGTTTACGTCACCAAGTTTTGAATTGGCTTGAGCATACCGCAGACTATAGTATGATTCTTGATGTTCCTACACTTGCAACATTGCCTCAGTATTCAGCAAAAAGTGGTATCAAAGACTTTGCACAGTGTCTTGATTATACCAAGTTCAATGCTGACTTCTTTGTAAAGAACAGAAAGTTTGAAACTAAATACTTAAACGTTATGCAAGGTATGAATGAGCAAGAATCTCGTGCATGGTATGATGCAGTTAAGCATTATCCATTTGAGGGTTGGGCATTTTCTGGTGCTTGTAAGTCAAACAAAATTGATATCTTATTGCGCAGACTAATTCAGATGCGTGACGATAAATTACTTGAGCGTGGTGAACGCGATTTAGTTCATGTACTAGGCGTAGGTAAACTTGAACTTGCTGTTGTTTATACCGCAATTAAACGGGCATTACGTGAACATGTAAACTCTGATATGGAATTTACATTTGACGCAGCATCACCATTCATTGGTGCATCTAAGGGTGAAATTTATGCTGAATCAATATACAAGAGTGAGTCATTTAGACTACAGACTGCACGATTCATTAATGATAAATCATTAAAGGGTAGTACAGTACGCTTGCCTTATCGTTCACCTATAGCAGATCGTTTAACGATGGGTGATATGTGTTATCAAGGTGTCGGTGCACTTGACAAGAATGGTCAAGTATCAAAGACAAGTTGGGATTCATTGACTTATATGTTGATGCAAGGTCACAACACCTATTCTCATATTGAATCTATTCAACGAGCAAATCGCTTTGCAGATTGTACAATGCCATTAATTGACACAGATCATAACTTATGGTCACAAGTAAGTGGTAAAGGTAAAGCACGACAGATTGATGATCATATTCCAGTAGAAGTGGTTTATATGATCAATTTCATTGAGAAATTGTTTAAGAGCGAAAGTCCTATGACAATGATTAATGAGGCTGAGAGTTTGTTTGCTACATTTAGTAGACAGAAGTCAGTAAAGAACAGTGACGTATTATTCACTAATCTATTTCAGATGGGCGATGATGCACCTGTAGAGTCTGACGAGGAAATTGAACAAGAAACCTCAGAAGAATTTTTAGAAACATTAACTTAAATTAAACGGAGAAATAAACATGGCTAAGAAAATTAGACTAATTGGCGATGCACAAGACGATGTAGAAAATACATCATTGACAGAAGCACCGAAAGGTGATACAATCAACTCAGGGTTTACACGTGATGAAATTGATCAGATCATGAAAACCGCAGAAGCAATTGATTGGAAATTATGGGAGTTGTTAAAATTCGCCCGTAAGTACGAAGAAGCAAATTTAACAGAAACACTTCCTTCACAGGATTAATTATATAACTTTTAACTAACTGGTATTATTATGACCACAGAAAATGAAGTAAAAACCGCACCAACAGCAGCATATTCTAATCCTGCTAAACCACATACACCACGTTTACCACCACTATACATTAGTGGGTATTATACATTACACGATATTAAGTTTGATTTGTTAAAAATCATTGAACCATACGATGGTTATATGTTTAATCGCAAAGATACTGAACATGTTCGTGGATTGTTTAATAACTTTCTGAGTGATCTGCGCCGAGCATACAAATTGCGTGAATACAATATCTACACTACGGTGAAAGATAATGCGATTACGTTTGACGTAACAGTGAAGATTCACAAAGATCGTGCAGTAAAGAAACTAAAAATCCATGTAGGTCGTTTGAACTACGTATCTCCCACTACAACTCACTCTTAGGAATATAAAATGCCAATATCTAGTAAAATTAAACAACGCCTCAATGATGCAGATCATCGGTATTGGGCAGGAGATAACATTTCAGAACATATCATGGATGGTGAACACGAAGAACTTATTGCAGAACTTACGGAAAAGTTTGAAGATGTTCTTAGTAGTTTAGTAATTGATACAGACAATGATCCCAACTCACATGGTACTGGAAAGCGACTTGCTAAAATGTATGTGAAAGAATTAATGAGCGGGCGTTATTATCCTGCTCCTTCTGCTACTGCATTTCCAAACAATGGCGGTGATCCGTTTAAAGGTATGTTAGTTGTACGATCTGAAATTAAATCAATGTGTTCACATCATCATCAACCTGTAACTGGTGTTGTTTATATTGGTATATTACCCGAAGATAAAGTAATTGGATTAAGTAAGTATACACGCATTGCGCAATGGTGTGCAAGGCGTGGTACACTTCAAGAAGAACTTGCAAATGATATTGCACGTGAAATTGAGAAGGCTACTGAGAGTAAGCATCTTGCAGTATACATTCAAGCCGAGCATGGCTGTTGTACCAATAGAGGCATTATGGCACATAGTTCGTTAACACAAACTACTGTACTTAAAGGTAACTTCTTTGAAAAACTATCTGTCAAAGAAGAGTTCTTTGATAATATTAAAATGCAACAAGCACATGCACCGAGGTAGATTATGAATAAGAAAGTATATTACAGTTGGGAAGACGTTGAGCATATGCTTGCGACAATCAATAATGAAATGGCTGCCGATGGTTGGCGCCCAGACTATATTGTGGGTATGTCTCGTGGAGGACTTGTACCAGCAGTGATGTTGAGTAATATGTCTGGTATTCCTATGCATCCATTAGGTAAAGACGAGTCAAATCTCTGGATGTCCGAAGATGCATTTGGTTATGTCCGTCATTGGGATTCTGTTGAAGGCATAGATGAAATAGTACCAGATATTTCAGCAAATTTAGTTGATGAAGGTATTAATATTTTGATTATTGATGATATCAATAATTTAGGTAGCACATTTGAGCAGTTAAAGGCTGATTGGACATCTTCGTGTATGCCCATGGATCATGCTCGTTGGGATGGTGTTTGGCATCACAATGTTAGATTTGCATCATTGGTAGATAATGAAGCAAGTTTATTTGTTGATGTTGACTATGCAGCCGTAGAGATCAATAAAACAGAAAAGCCTGTATGGTGTGTATTCCCTTGGGAAGCAGAGCGCGATTATGGCAACTAGTAATAATGTTACCACTCTTGGCCCAATAACAACATCTGGGCATACTATTAGTACTCTCACCAGTGGTAATAGTATTATTACTGGTGGTACTGTTGCTAATGCTGGTATATATACAGACGCTAATGCAATAACTAATGGTATGACAGTCAACGGTGATCTTAATATAGGCACTGATGGTACATTATTAGTTCAAGTAGATGGTGAATCGGTTGATGTATCTGAGAAATTATCTGAAACTGAAATGCTACTAGGTATAATGACTAACTTATTGGATACTCTTATCAAAGATAATCCTGGAATCACAAGTGCAAAATCTATTGAGGAATTGATAGATCAGGGCAAAATGATGAAGAAATTATCAAAATAGGGTTGACAAGTAATGATTCTTGCTGTATACTTAATGTATAAGTTAATTAAACAGTGAGATCATTATGATTAAATTCAACAAGACTGTTACTGCATTATCAGTTGCATTGGCAATTGGTGTCATGGCAGTTCCTACTCAAGCAGAGGCAGCGCCTCGTTCACATTATGATTATGCATCAAACATCACCAACAATCAGTCACAAGTTAATTTTGTAACTAAGATGATTGCAAACTATACTCGCACTGCAAAAATATATGGCAATCTTATTGACAAATATGGTGCTAAGTATGGTCATTACTCTTGGTTTACTCCTATCATTGAGCGTCACGCATTCTTTCTAGAAGAAATGACGAAGTACTCACAATTATTAAATTCCATTCAAAATGATACAGTCACAGTACTGAATAAGACTGTGCGTACTGAACCATATGTGCAAACTAAAAATAGTGATCCTGCATTGATATCGTCTGTAGACACAGTTGAGAAAGAAATCAGTGATGGAATGATCTATGAATATGCTGTACTCACTCAAGTAATTGAAACGATTACTACTGTTCGTACCTACGAAATGACTGTTACCGATATATCGTACAGTGATGGTACAAAAGATAATAGTCGTATTGCTAAACTATTAGATACCACCGAAACGCCTAATCGTGAAACAACACGTGATCGTGAATTAATTCGCAGTTATGCAGTTCCAGTTGTGGTTAAAGTAGAATCACCAGTTGAAGTTGAATCAGTTGAGACAGGTACAACCACAGTTGAGATATTGACTGTTGATGAATATCTTGCTCGTGATGATGTTGATTATACTGGTACAGAAGCCTATCGTCAAGCAGCATGGAATACAAATTCACGTATCAATGCAAATTACATTGATCGCGAGAGTGGGTTAGCACCATATGCTAGTTCATTGGTTGCTATTGGTGCACCACAGGCATGGGCACGTGGTTGGACAGGTAAAGGATCTATCATCGGTATTGTAGATTCTGGTATTGATCTAGATCACAGTGAGTTTGCTGGCAAGATCATTGATGCAAAATGTTTTACTCGTTCATGCGATCTTGGATACGAGACTGTTGACGATATTACAAAAGTTAGTCATGGTACACACGTTGCTGGTATTGCAGCAGCAAGTTTAGATGGTGTTGGTACAACTGGTGTTGCACCTGATGCAAAACTATTGATTGCTAAATCAACAATTGGAACATATGGTGCGATTGATTTAAACGCTATCGTAAAAGGTGTTGAATGGGCAGCACTTAATGGTGCAGATGCAATCAACGTCAGTTCTAACTACAATGTAGATCGTACCTACCAGAATAGTGTTGTAGAAGTTGAGGCTGGTGTTTATCGTTCAACTGACACACGTGGTCGTAATGGTATGTCATTCGACAAGGATGGTTATTCGTTTCTTCTAGTTGATACATTAGCAACCGACTTAGTCGCAGCGATGAAAGATACAGAAGCAGTAGTAGTTGCAGCAGCAGGCAATCAGCGTTTAGATTATAGTACTTTCCCAGCCCATTATGCAGTACTTGAGAATGAAGATGGTACATTGGCGATGGAAGGTCGTATAATTGTTGCTGGTAGTTATGACTTGCGTAGTCAGACAATTGCTCGTTATAGCAACAAAGCAGGCACAGTGTGTTATGACTATGATGCTACTGCCGATAAGTGTAATACCGATCATCGTATCAGTGATTACTACTTAATGGCTCCAGGTTCGTATGTTGCATCTACTGATAAAGATGGTGAGTATCGTTTGAATACTGGTACATCAATGGCAGCACCTATGATTACTGGTGCAGTCGCAGTAATCAAGCAGATGTGGCCCCACATGAAAGGTCAGAATCTTGCTAAGTTACTACTAAATACTGGTAATAAAGATATTCCTAACTATGATGTTAATGTTCATGGTCAAGGTGTGCTAGATTTGGCAGCAGCAACATCACCACAAGGTGTGATTGGTATTCCTACTACGGGTCGTGTTGAAGGTAACAAGACTACAATGGCAAACTCTGGTACTACTAGTTTATCTGGTGCGACTATCTCAGCATTCTCAACAATGATGGTGGTTGATGATTATGATCGTGACTTCTATGTAGATGGTAATGATTTAATTGGCAGCATTGATACTCGTACAGTTCACACCACCAAAGCAGCACAAAGTGGTAAGACGTTTGATCAGTACTCAGGTTATGCTAATGGTATTCGTTTATCGTCACAAGGGCTTGATTATAGTATTAGTGATGATGGTGGTCATGTTTCCACTACTGTGAACAATGTTACATTTGGTGCATTGGTTGAGAACAAAACATTCTTAGGAAATTATGCAGATAGTATGCTGATGAATGTTGATGGCTCTAACACATTGTACATGGGTTATAATGCTGAATACGAAACAAATGGTGTGACATACTTTGGTGCAGCAAACGTTGGTGTAACCTCATTAAATGTTGATAGTAGCGCAATGATGAAGTCTTCAAGTTCATTGGTAAGTAACTCAGCGTCACTAGGTGCGAAGTTTAAAACTAATAGTGGTACATTCGGAATTGTTGCTGCACTACCTGTCGCTATCGCAAATGGTTCAGCGAACTTTGATGTAGCAGCATCAGTGTCAGACAATGGTGACATTGTGACTGATAACATGACAAGTTCATTGGCATCAGATGCACGCGAATATAATATGGGTGCATTCTACAATACTAGTCTAACGCATGACATTGGGTTTGAAATGTTTGCAGAAGCACGTAACAACTATACTGGGACAGCGGGATTATTCCAAATGGAAGCAGGCGTTACGTTAAATGGCACATTCTAATATATAATAACAATAGGGATAGGGGACGCAATGCGTCCCTTAGTCGTGAAAGGTAAACAATGATAACAACAGATATGTACAGAAAACAACAACAGATAGATATAGGAAGATCGCTTGGTGAAATGATTGATGCTGATATAATTGAGTCAATAAAAACATTAGCTATCCTAGACGTTATAGAAAAATTAAACCCATATTTATTAGGTAAGGGTTACATCAAAATGGGTAAATGGATTCAAGACGCACAGATGATATCAGATTATATTGCAAAGTTATATCCATCATATTCTACATTAAATTGTGATGAAGCATCTACAATAAAGTCTTTAGTAAGTGAACTTGATTTAAGTAATGGTGGTGTTATGATTGAGACTGAATTTTATAATCAATTGTATGTGCATAAAAGCCAATGTGATAAAGTAAGATTGATGATGAAATTTTCTGATATAGGAGATACACAGTAATGAATAACAAACAAGTAGTAGGATTCACCTGTAGTACATTTGATTTGCTACACTCTGGTCATATACAGATGTTGCGTGATGCAAAAGAACATTGTGACTATTTAATATGTGGATTGCAAATTGATCCTACCATTGATAGATCAGAGAAGAACGCGCCCATACAGACAGTGGTTGAACGATATACTCAGTTACAAGCAGTTAAGTACGTAGATGAAATCATTCCATATGCGACTGAGGCAGACCTAAAAGACATATTAGAAATGTATTATATTAATGTGCGTATATTGGGTGAAGAATATAGAAATAAAGAATTCACTGGTAAAGATATATGCAGTAGGCGTGGTATACAGTTATTTTTCAACAATCGTGATCATCGGTTCTCAAGTAGTGGGTTACGTCAGCGTGTATCAGATCGTCAACAATCAAAAAAGAAGAAATAGAATATGATAAACAACATCAGAAAACTTAGGGTATTTAATTATCAAGAATATCACCACATGCCACCACATAATCGTGTACGTGATACAGATCAAGCACAATACCTACGCCACCAAACCATTACTAATGCTACAATAATGAAGATGATGTTCCGTGAGTTTCCAGAAGATACGGAAATGCTGCTAGGCATGGGTGTGTCATTGAGTGTTGAGTCATTCACTGACGGTCAAGGGTCTCATGACAGGAATAGCGGTGGCTTGCGCAATAGATGGGAAATCATCGCGCATGTGACATCAGATCAGAAGCGTAAGTGGGAAGAATATAAATTTATGGAAAAGTTATCAGGTAAAGAGAACGAGGTGTCATTTTGAAAATTAAAATTGGAAATTACCCTAGTCGGTTAACATGTGATATACATACTAGACATATGGAAAAGAAGCATGGGTGGCTCTACGATAGTACAGAAGTGCCACCAACTCGCTTTGAGAATTGTTTAGAAGTTATTGAAGATAGTATGCAAAGTGTGTACAATGTTTTTAACTGGATATGGTTTGATAGACGCAAGCAGAAGATCAATGTACGCATAGACAGATGGGATACGTGGAGCATGGATCATACGCTCGGTCCTATTATCTTGCCTATGCTTGTACAACTTAAAAGAGATAATCATGGTGCACCTAATGTTGATCAAGCAGATGTGCCTAAAGAGTTGCGTGCTAGTAAGAAGCAGCGCGTCAAGTATAATACGAATGGTACAACAGATCCCAATCATTTTAAACGATGGGATTGGATTATGGATGAAATGATTTGGTCATTTGAGCAAAAGTGTCGTGACGATTGGGAAGGTGATTATTACAAGTATGAAGCGGTTGATTCAAAAGACGCAACAGAAGGTACTGAAAGTTTATTTGGATTAAAACTCGTGTGGGAAGACAGAGAAGGTCAAGCAGCACATCAAGCACGAATGACTAATGGATTCCGTTTGTTCGGTGTATACTTTGAAAACCTGTGGGATTAATTATGATTGAACCTATACCAAGACAACGAATATACAAACAAGATGATATATATGTATGTATTGCATGTGATGGAATGTATACAATAGAAATGATTGATGAACATCTTATTAAGTGTAGTAAGATGCCCGAATGGGAAAAGCAACGAGCAGAACAAGAAAAAGAACAAGAACAAGAAAAAGAACAAGATGATGAAGAATAAAAGACGCAGTATAGAAGAGTTAGATGATGTGATAGACGAAATACTTACTCAGGCTCCTACAGAGTGGTTTAGCGAAATTGATAAAATAATTAAAAAACAGTCAGATGAAGAGTCAGAACAAGATGAATAAAGAACAAATAAAAGAATTGATGGTTATCACAGCAGAAGAATGTGGTGAATTGACTCAAGCATGTTGTAAGATATATCGGTGGGATATAGACAGTGTCTATGCAGACAGTTCAAACAAGCAGCGATTACTTGAAGAAGCGGGCGATGTTATGGCGATGATTTCTATAATGGTTGAAAATAATCTATTGACAGAACGAGAATTAAATGATAGAATAAGTTATAAGAAGCGTAAATTAAAAGAGTGGAGTAGTTTATTTGATGAAACTTAGATACAGTGAAGCATTCTATTCGCTTCAAGGTGAAGGTAAATTCGTAGGCGTACCTAGTGTATTCTTACGCACTTTTGGTTGTAACTTTAGATGCAAATCGTTCTCAATGTCAAGCGAAGAACGTGAGGCTGTTAAAGACGAGCGATATAATCCCGAAGTAAAGAAATTGATTGATGCTGGTGTGCATATAAAGTCTACTCAAATAGAAGACTTACCTATCATTCATACAGGTTGTGATACATATGCAAGTATCTATCCTGAGTTCAAGCATTTGATGTTTGATAGAACTGTAGATGAAGTAGTTGATCACTTATTATCGCTAACACCTAATGGTAAGTGGACGATGGATAATGGTCAGGATATTCACCTAGTTATTACAGGCGGTGAACCATTGCTTGCATGGCAACGTATGTATGTGGAAATATTTGAGCATCCTCGTATGCGAGATTTAAGAAATGTTACATTTGAAACAAATACAACACAGAATTTACATGACGATTTATTTGAATATCTAGATAATAAAGATACAATCATAGTTACGTGGAGTTGTTCACCTAAACTAACAGTTAGTGGTGAAGAACATGATGATGCTATCAAACCCGGCGTTGCTGTTCAGTATTCGCTTGTTACTGGTAATAACTTATATCTTAAATTCGTTGTGTCTAATGCATCAGATGTAAAAGAAGTAGATGAAGTAGTAGCAGAGTACCGAAATTTCGGTATTGAATGTCCAGTATACCTTATGCCGATTGGTGGAAGATCAGAAGAGTACAATATATCAGTACAAGATATCGCACAGTTAGCATTAGACAAAGGTTATAGATTTAGCCCAAGATTACACATAGATTTATATGGTAATAATTGGGGTACATAAATAGTACAAGCAATATAAAATGGAGATTTACAAAACAAATTATGAATAATTATATTTTTACAAGTGAAAGTGTTAGCGAAGGACATCCCGACAAAGTAGCAGACCAAATTTCAGATGCATTGGTTGATGCGGGATTCAAGGCTGGTAATGAAACAACACGTGTCGCAATTGAGACATTAGTTACTACCAATATGGT
>Ga0115007_10000742_pt1 | contig 21525 bp, 15 predicted proteins | sample ArcOceMetagenome_2_FD_87166 | JGI IMG/M metagenome (GOLD analysis project Ga0115007, IMG submission 87166) | Marine eukaryotic phytoplankton communities from Arctic Ocean - Arctic Ocean ARC135M Metagenome | ecosystem: Environmental > Aquatic > Marine > Oceanic | place: Arctic Ocean | collected...
GCGCCACTGCTATCGGTTACGTTCCACGAATTCTCATCGGCCCAAAGGTCTGGTGCAGTATAAATGACGTCAGTGCATTCGGTTAAGTCAATACATATGTTGTATGCCACCGTTCCACCAGATGGTAGTAAGTAATCCACTGTGTCGATAGTAAGTTTACCATCGGGGTTCCCATAGTACGAACCCCACCCGTCACTCCAAGGCAAATCGTACAAATTCAACGTTACCAACTCGGAGAAACAACAACTGTCGTCATCTGTGTCGGCCAAGGGGTCAAAGTTGGTGGCGTCGGGGTTCGTACAACCAGTGTATGTACAACTGACATCATCTGTATGGGCTGCAGAGTTGTAGTTGTCGGCGGTCGTGTCCATACAACCCGGACAAGTGCCAACGCAAAAAATATCAGTGCCACTGGAGGTTAAACCCGTTAATCCACCTGTAACTGAAACTGCTCCTGCGCCTGTAACGCCTGTAACGCCTGTAATAGTGTATGTATTACCGTTCCACCCATCACCCCACGAATCATACATATTCATTGAATACATACCATAATCCAATGGCAATGTCTGGTCATTGCCAGCTACCCCTACCCCGCTGGCAATGACAGCGCCACTACTATTGGTTACGTCCCACGATATTTCTTCCGGGTAGAGCCCCCCACTAACGTCGATAGATACAGTACTTGCGTATTGGCAATTGCCGTCATCAGAAGTGGCTGCAGGGTCGTAGTTGGTGGCATCGGCGTCCATACATCCGTTAACGACAGACCCTGCATCAGAAATATAGTCACAAATATCGATAGAGCAAATTGAAAATTTCGGTGATTGTCCAGAGAGCCCACTGGACAAGGTACCTGAAGAAATCACATTCAACGTAGTCGTGTCGAAAATTTCGAATGTGACATTGTTCCACCCATCACCCCACGTATCGGTCATATTCATGATATAAGATACAGGATGTGTAGCATTTCCAGCTTCGAGCTCTACCAACGTTGGAGTCCACTCCGAAACATAGTCGGACGAGATCGCGACAATTTGGGTGGTTTCGCCGAGACCGAGACCGGTGACTTTGACTAAAGACCATGATATTTCTTGTGGGTAATACCCCCCATAGAGCATGACAGTATAGTCTGCAGCTAAAAGACTTTGAGCTAAAATTGTGAATAATAAAAATATGAATATCATCTTTTTTTTTAATGGGGTGTCGTTTAAATACTCTATTTTTTAAATGGATTAATTAGGTTAATGCTTTCAAATGTCTGGACATTTGAATGGTGACTATATAAGTACAATTTCGAATACTTGATATGGAAACTCAGTACCAAACGTTATTGTCTTACGTTCTGAATGAGGGTCAATCACGGTCGACGAGAAATGGTACGGTTCAGAGTATATTCGGCGCTGTACTTGAATGTGATTTAGCGGATGGTTTTCCATTACTCACTACTAAAAAAATGTTCTGGAGGGGAATTGTGGAAGAGTTGTCGTGGTTTTTGCGCGGTTCTACAAATGTCCAAGAATTACGTGATAAAAATATACATATTTGGGATGGTAATTCGCAAGACCGAAATTACGATGCTGGTCCGGTCTATGGATTTCAATGGAGACATTTCGGAGCTGAGTATACGGATTGTCATGATGACTATTCTGGGAAGGGATATGACCAAATTTCAAATATTATTCGTTTATTAAAATTGGACCCTTATTCGCGTCGAATGGTGTTGTCGTCTTGGTGTCCAACACAGCATGAAAAAATGTGTTTACCACCCTGTCATGTTATGTATCAGTTTTATGTTGAACAGGACGGACGTGTTTCGTGTATGATGACACAACGTTCGGCTGACGTTTTTCTTGGCCTGCCCTTTAACATTGCTTCCACGGCATTGCTCACCCATTTGATTGCACATCAAGTGGGTCGTGAACCCGGTAGGTTGCTTATTCAAGTGGGTGATGCTCATATTTATGAAGAACATCGTTGTGTGTGTCAAAAGCAATTGACTCGTACTGGGTATACATTGCCGTCGGTTAAAATTCAAAGAACATCCTGTGACAATTTAATGAATTTTTCTGTGGAAGATGTTGTTCTTGAGGCTTATCAATCCCATGGACGTTTGAAGGCTCCAATGAAAGCTTAGTTATATAATATGATGTGAATATGTTATTAATTAAATAAACACTTGTATATCTGTAATATAAATGTCTTCTATATCAGCTCACCAATGTTCGATTACTTACCAAACGATGTCGGACCCTGTTATTGACGATGATGGTAATACTTATGAACGAACTGCTATTGAGCAATGGTTACGTGTCCATGGTACATCTCCAATGACTCGCCGTCCAATGTCTGTTGGTAATTTGCGTCCAAACCGTGCGGTTATGAATGCAATTTTGGAATTAAAGTCTGAGCAGTCTTCTGAGCGGTGTTCTGAGCAGCCTTCTGTCCGTTTGTCTGAAACAAAGTTCCAGGATGCGACGGTCGAAATTCGTTCTGGAGAATGTGTTTCTCAATGTACTGTCAATGTGGAAGATGGTCCTACCAATCCAAAAAAAATTGTTTTTGTTTTGGATATTTCGGGTTCGATGGCGTCACAAGCCGACCCACCTGGTGAAACGACCGGTTTGACAAGATTGGATGTTGCGAAACATGCTATTTTAACATGTGTGCAGGGATTACGCCCTTGTGATGGGGTTTCAATTGTGACTTTTTCGAATAGTGCTAAAGTTGTTTTCCCGATGTGTGTGATGACGGATGGTGCAAAGGGACTCCTCCGTATTGAATTGATCAAAATTGTGGAAGAAGGTTCAACTAATATTTGGGACGGTATTAAAACGGGATTTGATCAATTATCTGACACTGGTTCTGTTTTTTTATTGACGGACGGTTGTCCAAATATTAGTCCACCTAAAGGTCATCTGCGAATGTTGCGTGAATATATTGACAAACGTCCGAATTTAGATGTTGTACTCCATACATTTGGTTTTGGGTATCAACTTGATTCTGAATTATTGTATACATTGGCGAATGAAACCCAAGGCTCTTTTGCTTTTATTCCCGATATTGGTATGGTTGGTACAGTGTTTGTTCATCGAATGGCGAATGAATTAGTGACATATGTTGACAAAGCATGGTTATTGGTTGAAACAACAGGTTCTGTTAGTGGTGTTCCTGACGCTACCAAGACGTCATGGGGGTATTCGATTCCAATGGGCCCAATTTGTCACGGACAACCGCGTGATATTTTTTTTGAACATTCTGAGAATGTACAAGTTTCGGTGAAAACTTCGTATTGGACAAAGGAAGCTGTCCCCAATTGTGGACGTGTGACTCCTAATGATAGACAATGCGTTTCAGCTGGTATTTTGGAATGTTGGACCTCCTCTGATAGAGACAATTGTCTGCTTCGTATATTGGAACAAATTAGTGATACAAATCTGAAAAAGGATATCCAGGGTCAAATCACGGAGGCTGTGGAAGAGTCTGCTTTTAAAAAATGGGGCCGTCACTTTTTACCCTCTATTGCAATGGCACATTGGCGTCAAAATTGTAATAATTTCCTTGACCCTGGAGTCCAACAATATGGTGGTGAGATGTTTCAACAAACACGTGATCATCTGGACGAGTTATTTAATAAATTGAAACCACCTACCCCAACTCGTTCGGTGAACGGATGTCCGACTAATATTTCAATGGCATCCTATAATTGTCGTTCTGGTCCGTGTTTTACTGGTGATACCCTTGTAACAATGGCGGATGGTACAACGAAACCATGTTCCAAAATACGAAAAGGGGATATGGTGGATACTACCAGAGGACCGGCAGTTATGCGCTGTGTTATTAAAACACCATGTACAAAAGTCAATATTGTCGAATACCAAGGTCTTCGGGTTACACAATGGCGTCCTGTAATTAATGGGGAATGGCCTGTAATTGATGGGGTATGGTCATTCCCAATATATCTGGGCGAAACGAAAGAAATATTGGATGTCGACATCTTCAGCTTTTTACTCGAACCTGGTTTTCAGGACATGTTGATGGGGAATAATGTACCATGTATCACTTTGGCACACGGTATTAAACAAGACCCAGTGGCTTCACATCCTTTTTATGGTACCGAAGAAGTCATCAACTCTATGAAAAAATTGGGTGGTTTTGAGGATGGCTATGTTACTTTGACGGGTGGGGTTTTGATTGACGCAGAGACGAATTTAGTGTGTGGTTTTCATCAATAGTTTTTTTTTTCCTATCTAAAAATATTATAAAAATTATCTAAAAATATGTTGTGATTAAGCCAATTGATATATAAAAGTACTTTTGTTATTTCAAAATGGAACGTTATATTGAAATGGGATATACTGAAGCATCTGCTACTGAAGCTGTTGAGCGTTTTGGCGACGACCTCCATAGTGGTTGTCATTGGCTTATGGTACGCGATACAATGGGTCACGTTCCTAAAAAATTAAAAGTTCAAAACGTTGGTCAGACTTATATTGGTTCCTCCGTCCGATTTAATGGTATGGATTGGGTCGTTGATAGTTTCGACGCTGTGCATGCGTTGGTACGTATACACCGCGACGATAGAATACCGTCCCGATGGGAACATATGTCAGACCAACGTATTGAATGGATAACAATACGTCATGAAAACCATAGTAATACACCACGTCGACGGGTCTGGACCCGAACTATTGGGACGTTGACTGTGTCTTCGAAGTTCCAATCAATACTAAAAACGCCGTTGACTACCAAAAACGCCTTGCATAATTATATCCGACACGGAAGGCCTTCGGAGTATGGGTCTAACGGTTGGGAACTATGGCGTTTAATTACAAGTTTGACTTGTGAACATATTCACCAACCATTACGTCGCAAACCACGTGGTTGTTTTAGTTCGGATATCCATGATTTTCGCGTTGAGTGTATGTCTTATTTTCATGTGTTGTGCGATATTCACAAAGTGTCAATTGATACATTTACAAGTTGTTTCTATAATGAACCAATCGAACAAACGGTGTCACATTTCCCGGCTCTAATCCGAGCTGATTTGAGTACTAAAATAGAGGTGTGGAAGAACCCCGCTGACCACCTGAAGGCTGCTCTCAAAAAATGGACGAGTGACTGTCTACCGTTGATTATTTTTGAATGTCGTGTGGTGTCGAAGGAAACGATGGAATTTGATGTGAATATCCATGACATGACTTTTGTCAATCCTCATCACCATCATGGCGCCAGTAAAAATTTGAATTTACAGAGACTCTTTTTTAATCTATATCCGGAATCTCGACCAAAAGAAATCCCAGGTTCGATGGATACTTCTTTTTTTAAGAGTGTATTGAAGGCTTCCAAAAAAAAATGTTCGTCTATAGAACCATCTGAATTATTTACTGGACAATTGTTTCCTTTTCAAAAGAAATGTCTCCACTGGCTTATTGAACGCGAGACGTCTTCACCGTCGTTATCGGCCTGGGGGTGGACCAAGCGTGAATTAACGGATGGTTTTGTGTTTTGGACGTCCGTGTTTGGGTATTTTTCACTGACTGCGCCAAACATGGTGTTCAAAGGTGGTTTGCTTGCCCAAGACGTTGGTCTTGGAAAGACGGTTGAAATGTTGGCGTTGATTAGTACGCACAAAGCAGATGGTGCGACGTTGGTGGTTGTCCCCACTACTATGTTAAATATCTGGATAAATGAAGCGGCAAAATATACACCTTCGTTAAAAGTAGTCAAATTCCACGGTAATCGCCGCACCAAAAATATGGACGAACTCCGAACGGCTGATATTGTGGTAACAACATATCGTATTGTTGTGAATGAAACGCAACAACACGTTCCTTCAATTGGCGCTGTTCGGTGGGGGCGAATAATCCTGGACGAATCGCACGAATTACGCAGCATTCATTCCTCGACAAGTCGGGCAGTCTGTCGTTTATTTGCACCTTACCGATGGTGTGTGTCGGCAACACCGTGGCCCAACGGAATACGAAATATTTTGTCATCATTGGCATTCCACGGAGTGTCACCGTTCAAAGACGCTGTACAACCCATGTCGCTTCGTCATCATACACAAATCTCCCCTTCATTGTTGTGCAGTGTGTTAAGTCCATCGACATGGTGGCAACAACGACGTCACGTCAATATGAAATTACCACCCGTCGAACATATTGATGTGTATGTTGATTCTAAATATCCATCTATCTACCAACAGTTATTGAAATCGGTGCGTCGACGTATTGAATCTAACCAATCAAACAACAATACCCGTCTATTGCATTATACTCGATGGTTGCGCCTCGCGGCGGTACATCCGTCTTTAAATAGAGTCTGTGACTACGGGATACCCACTGATGACCAACCATTCCACACAGAAACAAATTCGATGGAACTGTTTATGGAAACGTTGGGCGAAACAAAATATGACGATTCTTTACGTGCTTTGATTTTTTCATGGTCTCAGGGACATGAAAAATGTGCAATCTGCATGGATGCAATGGACCGTCCAACAGTCACACCATGTAACCACATGTTTTGTTTTGAATGTATTCAAACGTCCTATCGACACGATACCAATCGTAAATGTCCACTTTGTCGTAAACCAGCTGGCAATAGTATTTTGAACGAAATTACGATAGGAACTCCAGAAGAATGTCATGAAACCAGTACTATGTGGTGTACACGGGACATGAATGGTCAGACGGTGGAAATGTTAAAAACAATTCATACAAGATTATCAAGTATACGAGGAGAATATGGTGCCAAAATTGAGAAATGTTTGGAAATGATAAAAACAACGGACGAAAAATTTATTATATTCACACAGTTTCATAGTGCATGGGTTCATCTATGTACAGCACTTACTTCGGAGGGAATCGCATATGCCTCTATCGAGGGTCGTATGTCCCCACTACAACGAGAAAAGGCCGTTCATACGTTCCAAACAGAAAAAAAAATACGCGTTTTTGTAATGACAACCAAAACAGCATCGGTTGGTATCACATTAACAGCCGGGTCACAAATAGTTTTTTTGGAACCTTTATATAACATTCACGTTCGCAAACAAGCAATCGGACGTGCTTGGAGGATTGGACAACAGAAACCCCTCACCGTTTCTACATTGTATGCCACCGATACTATTGATTGCGCTCCAGAGTTGTTGACGCACGTTGGGTTTGACGGTATCTCTGTATAATGTTATTTCTTTCTTTAATTAAAGTTCTAATTGTTTTTCTATCATTGTTTTCGGTCGCTTCACGGATGGATTGCTCTATTTTTTCCATATTTGTTTCTAAATTAGAAACAATGTCTGATATTTCTTCGGGTGTCGTAATATCTAATACAAGTTGTTGATAAGCCGTCCGTGCGGTGTCAGGCATCGTCTGTAACCATTGTCCAGATTTTTCATCCATATGATTTCTTGTAAATGGGTCTTTCGGACCACATCGTCCAAATTCCCCCAGATGTAACCCTTCCAGTAATTTTTTTTTGGTGTCTTTCGAATAACTTTGTTGTCCAACTCTCCATGGGTTTGCAACAAAGCCATGGGTGATACAATCAAAAAGTATGGATTCCATCTGACAAAACGAACTTAATGAAAACATCATTTCAACAAAAGCATATCTTTCGTCGGAAAATAATACAAACGCATACTTAATAAATTTTTTCCGAATAATGGTTGAATCTAAACAGGAAAGAAGTACACCGTCGTTGTCATATTTATAAAACAAATTCCATTTGACAATCGTCGGAAAAAAAAGTAGAATCTCTTTGGCCGAACTATAGTCTTTTTTTTTCAACAGTCTACGCACCGCTTTCGTTGCCCTTTTTGGAGTCAACTCGGTTTGTACACCCCACAAATATAAAATCGACATTTCTGTCGCATCATGCACCACCGAAAATGTACCATGTCTTACATCATTCGTCCATTTACCGGAGATGAAATGTTCACCGTCTTGTTCTTCAAAGACCCCCTCGCGTTTTCCAGACAACCACTCGCCTTTAAACAGGACACTGTCTGAAATTGTCAGAGTACCCCTACCATTGTACTCATCCTCAAGCCAAAAACCAATATACTGACTCCCGTCCTCATATATCATTGTACCGTATCCAGTTTTTAAACCACGTAACCACCCCCCAGTATATTCGGAACCGTTCAAATAGACCTGGTGGCCCTTTTGATGACGTTTTCCGTGATTCCATCGTCCGACATATGTCCCTGTGCGTGTAGACACGTGTTTTCCCTGTCCGTGATATTGGTTGTTCATCCAATCTCCGGTGTATGTATTTTCGTTGTCTGTGTGGACTCCTATACCATGGCGGTAATCCCGCCGCCAACCACCTGTATACGTCGAACCATGTTTGTCAATAAACAGACCATGTCCGTGTTTGTCATTGTAATAAAATTCTCCAACATAGGTCCCTTCGGTCGTGGTGAATGTCCCATGTCCATGTTTGGCACCATGAGACCAATTGCCATTATAGGTTTGTGAGTTGATGAGAACCAACTCACCGTGTCCGTTATATTTACCATTACGAAATCCACCGACATAGGTAAGGTCTGGTGTTGTTAATTTACCCGGTCCGTGGTACAGGTCGTATTTCCACTGTCCTTTATAAGTTGAACCACCGTTATATTGAACACCGTAGCCATGTCGTCGCCCACGTAACCATCCACCCTTATAGTGATTGCGCTTATCGAGGGTAAACGTACCATGTCCGGATGGTTTGCCGTCATAAGTTGAACCATGGTAAACACCCTCAGTATAAATAGTTTGGTCACGCTGGCATTTTTTTTTCTGATGCCCTTTCATAATATGTCGACAAGATGTACAACGTGGTCTTTTCATTTAAAAAAAAGAATATGTCGTTATATAGTCCGACAACAAGAATAGATTAGAAATAGATTAGAAATAGATTAGAAATAGAAAATATAAATTTAGTTTTTTATTCGGTATTATCGGTATTATCGGTACGTTGGCGTTTTGGTTTACGAACTTTGAGAGATTCCTTCGTTTTAGAATGGTCACGTTTGTACTGTTCAACAATCGCGGGATTTTCAATCATTTCTTCCAAGGTCTTCAGAGAAACTGCTGGTACCGTTGTTTTTTCTTCGCGTTCAAACGTGACTCCGCCCAAATTAGTAGACATCATGTCGTTTTCACGCATATAACTATAAATAATAGCATGACGAGCTTTCTGTTCCTTATTATGCGTTTTTAGTTGTAATTTCATCGCGTCACCCTCTGGAATAGCATCCAAATATTCTTGTTTAATTTTGTCAAAATCTTCCATTCTAATTGTCGACATTTGAGCCTTTTTGTTATTAAACAATAATATATTTCGATGTACACTTATTCGCAAAAAATGTGTATTTATGTCATGTTAAATGAGTGAAATGTCTGTCCATAGTGGACGTTCACAACGCCCGTTGTATTCTGCTCGAAAAACGTTCCATCATTTACAAACTCAAACGTCAATACCACCTTCAACGTCTACTACGTTTGAAACCATTGCACTCGTGTCATTATTGGGTATTATATTGGGGGTAATACTCGTGGTGATAGGAATTTTAAACAATCAACATTATATTTCGTATTTAGGATTTTGTGATATGTTTCTAATAATTCTCTGGTTTAGTTATTATTTTACGTGTCGAAGTTAAACAATCCATGTTCACCAGCGTAATTCGCCATGGCAAACGTTAGATTATGGGTGTTGGCTTTACCCATAATAGGATTTGCCCACATGTAAAATGCTTCACAGACCTCCTGTGCCTTGATATCGGGCGAGTCAACGAAGGAGAGGAATTTAGCAACAATTTGTGCAGGGGTATAAATCCCATGGTCGCGGAATTTATCAATCGAGGCAGGACCCATTCCCGGAATTTCGTTCATTTTAAAATCCAACAAAGAACGATTGACAAATTCGACAACAGTATCAGCACGCAAAGAACTTTTTGAGGGTTCGTAATTATAGGTTGACATTTTTTATTATAATTGTACTTGTTATTTAAATACAAACATATTCCCTACTTGTTGGATTTTTATAAAATATGTTCCATTCTTTTGGTTGTATATGTATTATACTTGACGAAAGCACATAGTCCGATGGTGAACATCACCAATAGTGATATAACTCCGAACGAATGCGTATATACTTTTTGTGAGGTAGTTGTATGTGTATGTTTGAGAGAACGTTTGACCGACGTTTGTATTTCATCGTGTTTAGCATGGACCCACTCCCGATTTTCCCGAAGACCGTCAAGGATGTCCTCCATACCTTTCTCAACAACAGCTAAGCGTTTCTTTACAGTGACTAATTCGACATTTTTAAGGACTGTGTCCACCCGTGGGTGCTTTGACACCGCCAATACCGACTGTTGCATGCCACTATCTGTGATTGCGTGCATTTTCATTGAAAATTCTTCAATAATAGTATTGAGTTCAAAATTGAAACAGGGCGAATAGACATTATTGTGAGAAATATGAACAGACACAAATGTTTTTCGTAACTCCGGTAATGGATGTAATTGTATTTTCATCCAGATACGCTTAGAGGTAAAAATATCATAACATTTGCGTTGAGACGCGTCACTTTCGATATGGTCGTTATGGATTTGAATATTGAATAAATGTCGTTTTTTACTGGTAATAGAGAAGCCCATAATAGAGTCATGGACTTCTTGAAACCGTTGTTGGCCGTATTTTCTTTCAAATTCAATAAATGTCGCGTTTGTGAATGTTTCTTGCATCTGACACGAATATTCACGTTGTTGTTGAGTAGACGATGTTAGAATAACTCGGTTTTTTCGAATAGCGACCTCTTTTTCACACATGAACGGTGGCCATTCAGATTGACAAACTCTGAACAGACAGAAGAAAAAGAAGAACAACATTTTAAATATGAATTAGATGTGTTTAATATGTAATTTAACAAAATCCAATATTAACATATTGTACAATCACTCGATGTATTTTTGACAGTTTTTAATTGTAAGATTTGCCGTGTTTCCCCGACTTTAGCATTAATGCTAAAGTCAGTACTTTGGCTATTAGGTGTGATTGTATTTATTTTCGCATTCAATACGTTCGTTTCTCTGGAAGACAAACTTCCAGTATTTTCTCCTTCTGTAAATATTTGACACATAAAAGGTTGTTGACGATTAACCAGAATGGACCGGACTGTATGGGTCCTCTCACCCTCTTCTGTTTGAACTAAGACCCCGTCGCCATGTATAACATCCCAGACGTCATGTGTTTTAATCGCAGACATCATCATCATTCAGAGTCCTTATATAGTGTGTGCTCGTTTTTGCCGATGTTGTAGAAGAGAGTTTTGTGTCGTCTGACTTCTCTGTACATCGGAACCCCACAATGTCCGTAAACAGTCCGTGAGGCGACGCCATCGTACAAATTCATGATATCCGGAATCAGAAGAGCGGCAGTTTTGGCGATAGGCATTATCCACAGACGGATAATAAGAACGCGGTGTATTACACCATTTACAACTCATTTCCTTTGGAACTCCTCCTTAAGTACTTTGAAAACTTTTGTAAAACATGGTTTCAACCTGAATGGTCCTAAACGACGGCGCGGCCTTTATCTTTTTCCCAATCCTTTCCAGGTCTATCGAGTTCTAAATTGCGTTTTCGTGCAGCATTTACAATTGAGTGTTCCTGTGAATTGAACGTACACCACGCAGCGACATCTTTTGGGAAACAATGTCCTCCAAATCCACGGTATCCGTCTGGACCCGGAACCAGAGTGTGACCAGCACCAATACGTACATCTGCACTCACAGCCAAGCGAACGGCTTCATAGTCACACTGATGCTGCTGACAAACGTCGTACAATTCGTTAAAAAATGCCACTTTTACGGACAAAAAACAATTTCGAACATATTTTACCATTTCGGCTTCTGTTGGCGACATGATAGTCAGCGAGTCAGATGCGATTTTGCCGGCTGTTTTGGCATTCGTGAGCAATTGTTGCAATAATGGGCCGATTTTTTTGTCCAGTGCGCCCAAAACCCATAACGGATTATCGCGGAAATCTTGATTCGCCTTCGCTTCTGTCAAGAACTCGGGCATAAAGTGAACCCCAAGTGATTTGGATGTGCCTGGAGGTACTGTTGAGCGGATAATAATATTGACCGCCGCATTCGCTTTTTTTAATGCGGCAACGACAGAAACTACAATATCGGTATGACATGTACCATCTTTACGACTGGGGGTGGGGACAGCGACAAAAACAAGGTCACATGCTGCAACGTCTTCAAGAGTTGTTCCTTTCGGCATACATTTTTCGGGGTCGAGGTCGTAGACACAGACAATATTTGAAGTGGCTGCAAGTTGACGAGCCGCACCACCGACGAAACCATTTCCAATAAGACCTAATTTAATCATTTATGTATATTGTGTTTATTATATAGGTATGATAAACACAATTATTTGGATTTAGAATTTGAATGCACCGTATGGTTAGTTGACTTGCGGTATGTGCTCAAGTCAATCGATTTGAAATATTCTATTGTTTTTAAAAGGCCTGATTGTAGGGAGACGGCCGGTTGTCAATCAAGCTTCTCCTTTGCGAGCGCAATGTTCGGTTTTCTACGTTTAGGGTCGTCGTTGAGCAATTCTTGGAACTCAATGTCGGACTGAGATTTTGCATGATCATTTCGGTTTATGGCTTTGTTTCTACAGTGGGTGAATAAAGTGTAAGACTGATATCGATGTGGTGTGAATTGAGTCGTGAACACGAAATCGTTTCCCGTTTTAATGCCGAAGAGTTTTACAGTTCGTATTATATATGTTGTTTTTGGATTACTCTACGACTGCCCAGCCTTTATCTCCGATTCGTCGTCCCTGATTGGTGTCTTATCCATTTTAAGCTGTACTAATTTGTTGATTCGTTAATAAATCCAAAAAAAACAAAAAGAATATGTTTCTATATATAATAACATTATAATAATTAAAATGAACGTAGCACTAATCACGGGAATCACAGGCCAAGATGGATCTTATCTCGCTGAATTTTTATTAGAAAAAGGTTACACGGTCCATGGTATTATTCGTCGTCAATCTGCCATTCACACGCCCCGAATTGACCATATATATGAACGTCTTATTTTGCATTATGGTGATTTGACTGACTCGTCGTCGTTGATCGGCGTCCTGGTCAAAATAAAATCCAAAAATCCCGAACGTCTCGAAGTTTACAATCTTGGTGCTCAGTCTCACGTAGCTGTCTCCTTTGAATTGCCAGAATACACGGTGGAAACATCTGGCATTGGCACTTTAAAACTGTTGGAAGCGATTCGCGTTACTGGGATGTCCGATAAAACGCGTTTCTACCAAGCATCAACCTCTGAGATGTTTGGCCTAGTACAAGAAATTCCACAGAAAGAAACAACGCCGTTCTACCCACGTTCTCCCTACGGTTGCGCAAAGTTGTACGCGCATTGGATTGTCAAAAATTATCGTGAATCGTATGGCATGCATGCATCCTCGGGGATTTTATTCAATCACGAATCTCCGAGACGTGGCGAAACGTTCGTGACTCGTAAAATTACTCGTGCTTTTGGTGCGATAAAAGCGGGCGTGCAGACCGAACTGGTTCTTGGTAACATTGACGCTAAACGAGATTGGGGCCATGCGCGTGATTTTGTCAAAGCAATGTGGCTTATGTTACAGCAATCTGAACCCGATGATTATGTAATTTCCACGGGTGAACAGTACACTGTACGTCATTTTGTTATCAAAGCAGCGGAACACCATGGGTGGAAATTGACATGGAAAGGTGAGGGTGTAAACGAGACTGCGACAAATCAATTTGGTAATGTCATTGTCCGTATTTCTGAACGTTATTTCCGTCCAGCGGAAGTTGAGACATTGCTCGGTGATTGTTCCAAAGCGAAAAAAAAGTTGGGATGGAAATTAGACACATCGTTTGATGATTTAGTACAAGAAATGTGTGAGGGTGACACTTGGACATCGGACGAAATTATTCAAAAATTGGACAAAGATACAAATTAGTACACAATGGAAATTTGGTTTAGCAGCGAAGTGTAATCAGACAAAATACTCGTGATTCTAATTGTTCGAGAATTTCTTGCAATTTTTTAGAAATTAGATGTTAAACCAGCGTATAGAATTAGTATAAATATACACCATCGGCAAAAATACGCATGATATAATAGTATTCCAGATACTCAGTTTATGAATTTGGTTTTGAACCCATAGGTATAGAAAAAGGATTAGAAAAAGGATTAGACCTTAAATGTGTGTATATAAATTTTCCGATTTGGAAGGAAGTAGTTCACGATTTTGTAGAGTCAATATGAAAAAAAAGTATACAATGTATACTGTATCAAAAATGATGAAATGTTTTAATTAAATAGTTTATTACATATCTCTAACGTTTGTTGTGGACTCGTGACAGTGTGGCCTATAACACGGTCATCCTCATAAATCTCATGGTCATTGCCTCCCGATTTCGTCTTGTCACCGAAAAAGTGAATTTCGTCAAAACCTTCCAGAAATTGTAAACAGTAGGTCTTGTCCCATCCTTTGGGAAACACGTCAAACGAAATTTGACCACCGATTGAAAATTGTAAATCCGGATACTTGTCGCGAAAATGGGCCACCATCGTTTCACGACACTTGCTCTGCTTGTCCCATGTCTCAAAGTCGTTACGCTCTTCACGTGAACACGCCCGGCCAATCGGAGAGACGTTCAACATTCCATTACGATACTCGATAAATGTGCCGCGTTTCACCGGGACATTCGTCACCGCTAAATAACTCAAGAGGTCATTGATCAGCGCACGAAGACGTTCTTCACCCAAATGGTCTTTCATTGCCGTATCGTTGAGCGATTCATGTCCCTTAAATGCTATGAGACCGTTCTCGGCAAATGCGTAATCAAATTGTGTCTGTGGGTCGCCGAGCTGTTCTTTCTGTTTGGCAAAATCAGAACCACCCACGGTTGCCGTGACAACTTTTGTTCTTAGAGTAGCCAAAAACTGTTTCATTTCCATGGTTATTTTTTCCCGAGCTGGTGTGAGCGTGCCGTCAACGTCAAAGAGAGCGAGAATGTTTCTTCTCTCTGTGGGCTGTTCGGAAAAGACTGGACGTGCGGCTCTACCTGTGAGCCACGAAGAGGACTGTATCTTGTTACCAAAGCCGTCGCGTAATTCGATGCCGCGTTCTTGACAGACACTGCCTTCCGGAATGGTGTTGTTGTTTTGGTCACCACCATTACAAAAGAACTCGGGTTTAGGTTCCATTGTACGCAACGTTTCGCAAACCGTCCTGTCTTTGTCAATGGATTCGACGACCATGTCCACACATTTTAAAGCAGCAATAATTTTGCAACGCTCGGCGGCGGGCATGAAGAACTTGCCCTTTTTCAACACTGCTTGTGCGTCAGAGTTGACGATGACGACCAACTTGCCGCCGATTTCTTTGGCCTTTTGAAGATATTCGAGATGACCCACATGGAAGGGGTCGAAATAACCAGAGACACATACCCAAGACATTTTGTATATGGTATTATCACTTATATAGTGACAAATGATAATATATAGAACATTATTTTTATAATTTTATATTAATATGTAAAAAATCCAAACGTGTCGAAGCGTACTGTTACATTTTTTTTGGATTGTAATTGTGTATTATTTATGGTATATAAACCTTGTAATATATGAATATATTAATGTCTTTTATCGAATCTTTTGTTACTGAACATTTTAATCCTCCAGTCAGCGAAACACCATTTCCTCTAACAGACCAAATGTTCGATGGAAAAGAAGTCGTAGTCATGATTGAAAATATTTTATCAAATCACATCACATACGGGCCCAAAGTCGTGGAATTTGAAAAGGCGTACGCAGATTTCTTAAATGTTCCATATGCAGTCATGGTCAATTCTGGTTCTTCTGCCAATCTTTTGGCGTTAGCCGTTCTTCTGAACCCTACACGAGAGAAAAAACTTGTTGTTGGTGACCATATTATTGTACCGGCGGTTTGTTGGTCAACGTCTGTCGCGCCTATTCTACAACTAGGTTGTGTTCCAGTATACGCCGATGTATCTCAAAACACTGCAAATATCGATTTAGACCATTTAGAAAATATACTAAAACAAGACGCACGCGTCAAAGCAATTATGGCTGTCCATGTCATTGGCGCATCTTGTGATATGATTCGTTTCATGGAAATTGTTCACAAATATGATTTGCTGGTTATTGAGGACACGTGTGAATCGATGGGTTCGAAATACAACGGAAAATACTTGGGGACGTTTGGTAATTTTGGCACATTTTCTATGTATTACAGTCACCATATGACCTGTGGTGAAGGAGGAATAGTTACCTGTCAAACTGAGGAAGATTATCACTTACTCCTTTGTTTAAGAGCACATGGATGGACTCGTCATCTACCAAACAAACACGAAGTCGAACAACAGTATCCTAATATTGACAAACGTTTTCTGTTTATCAATACGGGGTTTAATCTCAGACCTATGTCTATACAAGCCGTGTGTGCTTCAGAACAGTTGAAAAAATTACCCAGTTTCATCGAAGCGCGGAAATATTCATATGCAAAGTTGTACGAAAATATGAAAAACAATCAAAAATTTGATATTATTTGTACTCAAGCGGACGCTGCATGGTTTGGGTTTGCGATTGTGCTTCGAAAATTATACTGGCATCAACTTGAAACTCTAAAAGAACATTTACATTCACTTGGAATTGAACACAGACCGATTATATCGGGAAATATGGTTCGTCAACCGTTCAACGAATTATATAATGTTCAAGCAGAAGCCTCGGATTTCATTGGCGCTGAAATTATTCATCAGGGTGGATTATTCATAGGACTACATAGTAAACCATTATCCGATTCCAGAATTGACTTATTGACGTCCGCTTTATTGAAATTTGTTTGGATGCCAAAGCCTAGAATTTTGATTACTGGTGGTTCAGGAATGCTTGGAAATGCATTGAAGTCAAGTATAACAGACGCGACAACTTTGTTTTTATCTTCTAAAGACGGTGACCTTCGTGATTTGAAGCAAACTGAAAAGTTATTTCGTACATTTCATCCAACACATGTTATTCATGCCGCAGCAGATGTTGGAGGGTTATATAAGAACCTAAATTCAAATTTTGACATCGGTATGAACAACACAAAAATGAACACGAACGTCATAAAATGTGCTTTGAAATTCAAAGTTCAAAATTTGATTGCAATTTCTTCCACGTGTGTTTTTCCAGAAAACGCATGTAATTTTGATGAATCTATGATACACAGTGGTGCTCCTCATAGTTCCAACGCTGATTATGCAATGTCCAAACGTATTATGCACTTACACGTATCTAAAGTCAGAGAAAGTACTGGTTACAAGTGGAATGTACTTGTACCCTGCAATATGTACGGACCTCATGATTCTTTTTGTCCCGTGAACGGTCATGTGATAGGTTCTTTAATTGGAAAAGCAACTTCTGAAGCCGGAAAATTGCAAGTATATGGTACTGGGAAAGCTCTTAGACAATTTATGTACGTAGAAGATTTCGCGCGCATTGTTTCATGTGTTATTAAGGATCCAATTTGGTTTCAAGACCTTATTTGTGCCCCCAAAGAAGAAATATCCATTGCAGAAACGGCCGAAATTGTAGCGAATTTAACAGATAAAAAGATAGAATATGACAAACTAAAATCAGACGGGCAAATAAAAAAATGCGCACGTTCAACCAATTTCGATGCACTATTTCCGGAATTTAAATGGACAACAGTGAGAGAAGGCATACATAAAACATTAGAGTGGTATAAACAAAATAATTAACCGTTATTAATATATATTTTACTTTCAAAAAAACCCCAAGAACCTCTTTCATACATAATCGGTGCGGCGCACAAGGTACACACATGTACACCATCCTTCCCATAGTAACCATTGGTAAATATCTTTTTACAAAAAGTACATGAAATACCTCTGAAATAATAACTAAAAATTTTACGATTCATTTCACATGGTAAATTAGAAAACATTTTTGCACGATTCAAAACAGACTTAATAGTATTAATACGCAATTTTTTTACAAACAGACGCAAATAAAACTACTTAATGGGCGTTATTTCCAGACTTTTTTATGTTTCACTGTGGGATACCACCCTTGCGATATGTGTCCAGATGGCACGGTGATCCAAACCCATAATGACTTGAAACTTTGCTCGCGCCAAGTGTAATATGGTTTCTGATTAGTAAGCTTTTTTGGAACGTCCCAAATCATCAAGTCGATTGCTCGAATATGTCGCAGATAATCTGTGTACGCCTTTGCTCTGAAAATCGATAGGTCAACTACTTCGCTAAAACCGGCAACTAGTCTTCTAGATTTTTTCCAATGAGAGATTATATCCAATGCGTTTTCAAGACTATTTAAGGATACTGGAGATGTCTCAATACCTGGTGTAAATAAGTCAGGCCGTGATGTTATAAATGACGTCACGGCCTCCACTAGACCCTTCACGGCGTCTGGATGCTCGTGTGAATGGGCTCCCATCTGATCATTAAGAACTGAAATATTTTGATAATACATATCTTCGAAAGGACCGCTTTTCAAAAGGCGTATGCAGTCTTTGAAATTATATTTATGACCTGGTTCACATGGATAAAATGTCACATCTTGATCAATTCGCCACATGTATTCAAATGGCAAAAGGGCTGGATGAGAATACATGTCAAGTGCTAGAAATTGACTGCACCAATGGTAGCCAACCTTGCTGTCGCCAGGCAAAAACTCTCTATTTGTGGAAGTCGCCGCAATAGAATCATAGTGATATCCATCTATGGTGAGAATATGAATATTTAGAGAGCGCCAATGAGCAAGATTATTTGTCAAAATGTGTTGGAGCTTCTTCAAGCCAGCAGCTTGACAAAAAATGAAAAGTGGAATCTCTGTGGAACCAATGAATGGAGCGTTTATGATTCCAAATATACTATGATTGTAGCTCAACCATTCGAGTTCTGCCAAGTGGTTTTCATCAATCAACGTGACAACACATCCCCTGCGGTTCTCAGGTTTTGTAAAGCCAATGGGCCTACCGTTTATATATGAACCACCTTCGGACAGACTGGGGTTAACCTTTGGGAAAGTGTACCCAATAGTATGTAAATCAGTAAGCCAGGCCTGCAAAAAATGTACATCCTGAAGTTCAAAAAAACCACGCTCGTACATCCATATGCCAAGGGCCTCGGCACGAGCATCCAGAGTCAGAAGAGGATACCCAAAATCATCCTCTAAACTGTTCCATCTTGGCAGAAGCTTCGTCAGGATATCTGCTTGCATATAGATTTGTGATTCAGCTGCATAGTCTTTTATAAAAACATGTGAAGTTCTGTCATGCTGGATAAACGGTGGGACAAAAAGAACCCGTTGACCAGCATCCCACATGATGCGTTGACACCAGTAAGAACGCCAAATATCTGAAACACGGCTATGTATAGATATTGGCAGCCACAGCGACCAAAAAGCATCGGGCAAATAGACAGTTGCCTGCCCATTGAATGGTGTTAAAACACCAGCTGGTGGATACACAGGCCAGGCATCTTCAGGCCAAATATTTTTTATATTTGGCTTCGTCAATCGAAAAATTGCGTCTACATCCGGATCCCCATTCGCCAGACTTTGCTGAATAGTAAAAGCCTCGTCAGCTTCTGGAACAAAATATGGTTGCCAAAAATGTTTTGTGTCCTCATTAGTGATTTTACTTAGCGGGAATCCCCGTGGCCATGAATCTTTCCAACCAAAATAAGGGTACGGGTTAAATACATGAGTATGACGCGTTCCTGATACGGTAACATGCTCTGGAGATGTCAAGTTACGAATTGGAATCACAGTACCCATATTACTCAGTAAATTGTCATCATCTGTATCGAAAATTGCTTCAGCTCCTTGCAATATTGCAAACAGATACCCAATATTTTTCCTGCCATAATGATTAAAAGGGATAAGCTTGATGCTCTCTAACAAAGAGCCCCATTTAATTTGTTCTTCAACTGATAGATAAACGATGTTCTCAGGGAAGGCATCTCTCGAAGGTGTCTTCTTATCAGCAACAATAAGCACACACCAGCCCTCTGACACCATATTCCGCGAAGTCGTCCGTCTGATCATCTCACCTGGTAAGAAAATTGTAGTAGAAACAACCCATTTACGACATTCCACCAAGTTTCTTGAGGTTTTAAGTCTTTCAGATAGTCTTTTATATAGCGAAGGGTCTGCTTTTTCAGTTTTTCCATTCTGGTATAAACGTTTGCCATCATACTTGCGGATTTGCTTCCCGCTAAATACGACACCTGACACACCATTCATATCAGTTTTAATGGACCCCGTTGTCCATGTTTGGGCGTTTCTGGTTGACGGAGCTGTAATAACTATGCTTGAATTTCCAACAATCCACGTAGGTAACCATCCCAAACTGGAATCGGAGCTCACAAAAATATCCGCCGATGACCGCAACATCGTCGTATTCGATTCCCTGAAAACGCGCCCGTGCCATATTTCTTTGATTTTGCGCCGACTAGGCGGATGATGGCATGCTACAAAAACCAACCAACAACATATAAAAAATGCGGTGAATCCCCATATTTTATGTTTCATTTGTAATTTTAATGTAGAATAAATAGTTTATTCTTTATAGAAACAAATAATATTTAAATTGGATTTTTTTTTAATCCAATTTAAATGGACAACAGTGAGAGAAGGCATACATAAAACATTAGAGTGGTATAAACAAAATAATTAACCGTTATTAATATAAATACATTTTTCAAAAAACCCCCAAGAACCTCTTTCATACATTATGGACGATGCACACTTTTCACATATATGATAATTATTTTTGTCGTAAAATCCTTTTCTAAATATTAAATGACATGTATAACATTTTACGCCTGGGAAAATATAACTGAGTATTACTTTATTTATTTCGGCAGGTAATTTATCAAACATGTCATTTCATTATTAACTGTTTATTTAGATTAAATTTAAAGTATGTAATTGGATTTAAAGTATGTAATTGGTGTTATTATTATGTATGTGAATATCATTAATTTTATATTGATAAAGGATTTAAAAAAATAATTTTTGACATATCTCCAATGTTTCTTGTGGGCTTGTAACACTATGACCTATTACGCGCTCATCTTCATAAATCTCATGATCATTTCCTCCTGCATATGTTTTATCACCAAAAAAATGAATCTCGTCAAAACCTTCCAAAAACTGTAAACAATACGTCTTGTCCCATCCTTTGGGGAACACATCGAACGAAATTTGACCACCAATTGAAAACTGTAGTGTTGGATACTTTTCACGGAAATGAGCCACCATTGTTTCGCGACATTTTGTTTGTTTGTCCCATGCCTCGAAATCATTGCGTTCTTCACGTGAACATGCTCTACCAATAGGAGAAACATTCAACATGCCATTGCGATACTCTATAAATGTACCACGTTTCACAGGTAC
>Ga0115007_10000743_pt1 | contig 21506 bp, 18 predicted proteins | sample ArcOceMetagenome_2_FD_87166 | JGI IMG/M metagenome (GOLD analysis project Ga0115007, IMG submission 87166) | Marine eukaryotic phytoplankton communities from Arctic Ocean - Arctic Ocean ARC135M Metagenome | ecosystem: Environmental > Aquatic > Marine > Oceanic | place: Arctic Ocean | collected...
AAGTCTTTTGCTTCATCAAACTTCTTCTTTCCTGCTCCAACTATGCTACCAGCGATATCTTTCACCTTGGTTTTAAAAGTTAACCAAAGAGCTGCTATAGAACCCATAAGTCCCATGACACTATCCTTTAGTAAGGCAAAAGCATCCGGCAGCCCCCCCGCAGAGTCGGTGGTTGCCTTTAGACCCTGTCCAATCTCCGATACGTTTGCACCGAATGAGGTAACCTTTGAAAATGCACTCGCAATACCAGCACCAACATTCTTTATATCATTACCAAACTTAGTAACATCATCAAGCATACCACCGATATCTAATAGTCCACCTGTAAGGTTCTTTAATGAACCCGAAAAGTTATCAAACTCCTCACTTGAAGAAGCCTTTTTCATTTGTTCTGCTCTGTCTTCTTCTAACTTGACTCTATCTTCATCGAGTTTTTCAAGGTCTTTGTTTGCTTTTTCTATTTTGGCTAGACGGAACTTTTTGATTTCAGTTTCCTTTGCATCAACCTGTTGTTGAATTTCATCAATCTCTTTTTGTCTTTCTATGTTGGCTTCTACTGAACCATGCATATTATTATTGAGATTGTTTTGTATTGCTAGTTCGTTCTCTGCAATCGCCTTTTTCGCTGCATTGAGATTCTGATTACGATTAATTTCATCTTGTTGTTCTTGGAGAAGTTTATCTCTCATAGAAGTTGTTTTAGCAGATGTAGCTTTGTTTGTTTCAAATTCAGTCTTGTCGAAATCTACCATTGCTTTGGCAAGTTTCTTCCTAGATAGAAAGCCCGAGAATGAATCTCTAGTATCCTTACGAATATCTGCAGCTGAGATAGCAACGGCCGTATTGACCTTTGCAAGTTCATCCACTAGACCTTTGAAAGGTTTGTTCAACCCCTCAGAAGCCTTGTCTAATTTCTCCGCAAGTTCCTGTGCTTTCTTATCTACATCAACTGTCTTTGCCATTGTTTACTTCCTAGTTTGGGTTGGGGTCTGCGTGTTCTTTCGCTGCACTTGACGTGTACAGTCCAAACCAAGCTGCTCCAGCACCGACTAGTACGGAAATTAATCCCGACTGTTCTAGTGTTGGGTCTGCCAAGTCCATGAACCAAAATGTAGCATAGTAAAGAAGATACATGTATACACCTAAGAATACTCTTGGTATAAGTCTCCATGCATCCATTGCCTTTGCAGCAAATATCCATTTCTGCCAAGGGTTCTTTCTATCGTTTGTTGTTAATTCAAAAATCTCTTGTTTCAATTCACCGATTTCAGTGACCATTTCCATGAATTTTTTTAAATCTATTTCAACCTCGTTACGACTCATGTCCCCCGAGAATTTTTCTATGTCATCGCTCATTAGTGTGTCCTCTAATAATTAGTTAGTTCTTTTGTTCCTTTCAGCCTCTTCTTCAAGATGGTTTAAAAGGAGTTTAATGTAAATCTCTCTTTCCCATGGCATCATGTCTTCCAACTCAGATAATGAATATTTGTGATGTTGCATCATTTGGAAATTAGTATTATAAAAATTTACTAATCCCTCATGAGAAAGAGCCATTAAAAAAAAGAGTTAATCCCCTCTAATTCTCTTAAGTTCTCTACATCACATGTCTTGCATTTCCATTCAACAGTATGTGAAAGTTTAGGTAGGTCATCAAACCAGTCACCTAATAATTCTAACTGTTTATAAGTTAAGGAATCTATGAATTCATCTAAATCAGATTTACTCATATCACTCTTATCATAAACTTGCTCTTCATCAAATATTGCTACAATAGAATTCTTCACAACGTCTAGACCTACATCGACATCATCTTGATTCTGATTAGTCGACTTAATGTCTTTAACTTTAGGTGTCCTTACTTCAATTCCAACAGTCTCAGAAATCATGACTGTATTAGTTGAAGGCATTTCACCTTTTGCTTCTATCTCATCCAAATTAATTTGGACTTTCTCAGTTGCCATGCAATCATTTGTTTTGCATGATAACGTGAGTTCTATTGTCTCACCGACTGATACAGCACGAACCTTTAGGAATAGATATTCTAAATCTATCATTGCCAGTTCGTCAGCGTCAACCTTATTAAAGGTAACTGCAGATATCAAATCCTTTACAGCATTCAATGACTGTTTCGTATCTTCACTTTCACGTGCAAGTATCAATACCTTTTGTTCTTTAACAAGAAACGGTCTGAACTTTACTTCGTCTCCGTTACTTGGTAGCACACACGTATAGGTGGGTGCTGATTGGATTGGTAATCCCATAATTTACTCCATATTGTAATATTAACCGCCACCAAAGATATTTCTATATTGGTTGTACGATGAATCAAGTGAAGATAACTTATTAAGGTAATCCCCACTTTTTTTATTGAAACGACTACCCACTTTCAGTGCATTGAGCGTTCCATCTAAAATCTCTCTACCTCTATTTATAGTTTTTATCTCAGGCTGCTGAGATTTTAACTTATCATAGTATTCGTTAAAGTCTCTGTTTGGTTTTTTCTCTTGTACTAGGTATTCGGAATCCCAGTGTCTATACTGGAATGATGCTTTAATTTCTAAAATACCTTCTTCTGTTGCACCAAAAGACATCGTATCAAATGATGAAGGGTACACATCATGATACGTATATTTCATTGATTGTGTCTCATCCTTTCTCAATGCATACACAACCATTTCACCGATATATTCATCTAAGTATTTCATTACTGGTATCTGTGCTGAACCTTGAGTTCCAGCAGCACTTGGCCCATCTTGAAATTTATATGGTGCTGTATAAATCCATTGATGCCATGCTTCTATTAATGCACGGTCATGGAATGATTGGTCGCAGATAAATGATATATCAACAAACCCACCTTGGTCTACAGTTCCATCGGGTATATCATACCCCGAGTTGTATTGGTCTCTTGTATTAGTTCCTAAAGATGAACCTTCCATATCTACCGACCTACATCTAAGCATATCACCTGCTTCGAATTGCCATCCTAGGTCTGCTGGTGATGTAAGTTGAACATCGAATAGGTTTGCTCTAGCACCTGTATCAAAGTTTGCTTTAAAAGTGTCTATCGTTATACTCATTAAATTTTCCTTCTACTGTCTGCATATACAGTGTTTGCGTTTACATTGAACTTTGCCGTTGGCATCATCATCAATGTTTCCCATTGTTCTCTAGGTACCGTAGTAATCCTTGCACCAATATGGGATGTTAAATATCGTTTGATACAGGGCCCTGCATTTCTTAACCCACTTTCTAGTTGTGTTAAGTCATAATCAAGCTGCATCCTATCGTCCTGTTCACCTTCCATAGTAAATTCAAACATCTTTGATAACAAAGGTACTCTCATTGAAGGTGAGATGTAATGAATATTGATTCCCAAAAATCCATCACTATATAATTCTAATGGTACAACAATTGGATACTTATCCCAATACGGCAATGTGTCTTTCCACTTTGCATCATAATGAAACATGTAAACACCACCTTGTTTAAGTCCAGTATTGGTTACTGCTTCTAGTCCCCTCATAATTACTTGAGGTCTGATTTTTAAATCACGGACGTTTGTTCTGAACCACTGAAGACTATCTTCAGTTCCCGAGGTTAGTTCTTCGGGCAACATTTTTGCTACAGTGGATAATACTTTAGATACCATAGAACTATTTATGCATTTTAGCCTACGATAGTAAAATTAGTTTCTATTACTTTTTTGTTGTTTTGATTTAGTTCTAGGAATGCACCCAAGTCATCTTCGGTAACATGACCATTAACTTCTACTTTACCGTCATCATCGAATAGGTGTCTGATACTATCATCACATGAACCAAACAAACGAGGTCTCTTACCATCGTATAGTTCTCTTAGTTCCTTATAGTAATCATACATCTCGGGGCGGTCTTCAGAGATATGGAATTCAATCATACCCTCGACATCATCAAATCTTGTAATCCTACCTTCGGGAATGGGGAATTCATTTATCCAATCATCAAAAGATATCTGTTTGTTATTGGGTAAGTAGTTAGAGTCATCCCAAACGATGAATTTTGTTTCATAAGCTTTGCATTGTATCAGAGCATTTACACGAACTGAGCCTGGATGAACTCTCCACTTACCATTTGGTTTAATCCATGCTTGTGGTGTGGAATAGAAACCTACTGTTTTGTATTGGTCTATTAACCAAACTAATTTCTGTGCTTCGTTTCTCAGTGAGTCATCGTCGGTTTTATTTTCGGTAAGGTTATCATGATGGATATACTTAAGTAGATTCTTACCGAATTGTTTTGGAGCATATGGATGCCATTGTTTGCATTCCGCTAGAGTCGCTATCTTTGGTATTGATACCCGAGATTTATTTTCGAAGGCCTCTCGTAGGCACTCTTTAGTTATAACCATTGATTCTATCTTCTACTAGTTTAATATCTTTGGGGGAGTCCACCGATAGGCCGTCGTCGAATACATGAACCATTTGAACGTCGAATCCATTTTCAACAAATCTCAACATCTCTACACTCTCAGCTTTCTCTAAACTCTGTCTAGGTAATTCTGTGAATAGTTCCAATCGTTCTTTAGAGAATGCATACAATCCTAGTTGCTGAAATACTCTACCATCCTCACCTCGTGGGAAAGGTATACCGAGACGTGAGTAGTACAATGCCATATGATAACTATTAAATACTACCTTTACTACATCATTATCCATAACCTTATATGGCTGGTCTATCGCGATGTATGCATTTGCAGTACCGATATTAGGATTGTAGTATTCAAGCAATCTATCAATTGCGTCGGGGTCTATTAGAGGTTCGTCTCCTTGGATGTTAACGTAGATGTCAGCATCTATTTGTTTGGATGCAATTGCACATCTATCAGTTCCAGTTGCACAATCATCATCAACTCTTATACAAGGGATGTTAAATATCTCACAATGGTATTCGATTCTATTGTCATCCGTAACCACGTAGACCTTGTCTAGTTTCTTCGACATCGATGCACGGTCATAGGTTCTCTTAATCATAGATTCACCACAGATTAATGCAAGGGGTTTACCCTCAAATCTAGATGAACCCCATCGGGCAGGTATTAAACCGACTCGATTGAATTTGCTCTGTTCCAACAACATTCTATATCTCCATATCCATATTCTGCATAGATGAAATCAACACCAGCTCTGGTTGCACAATCCATATCTACTTGCATATCCCCAACATAAACTGCATCACTTGGGTCAGTGTTACAATATGCAAGGGTATATAGTAGTTGGTCGGGGGATGGTTTCCCTCTCAATCCTTCAGTAGGACAACATATAATTTCAAATTTAACATTTAGTTCAGCAAGAATAGCATGAGCTCGTAATTCCGACTTCGAAGTTACCACGGCTAATTTTTTACCTTCAGCTTCTAAAGATTGAAGGTGTTTTTCTACACCATCATAAAACTTTATCAATTTAGAATTCGCTGCAGAGTATCTATTGTATCTTCTCATCAACTCATCTTGGTCAGTAAGTATACCCATCTCAGTTAAGATATCCTTGAACGGTTTACCAATGTGTTTAAAGTAACTTGGAAACGTATTAGTGGTATCTTCAAAAGGTTTACCAGTGTCTAACTTGTTGAAGGCCAGTTCCATGTTTGCTTTTGAGTCAATCAAGACCCCATCCAAATCAAATATATATAATTTCTTCATTTTTTTTCTTTCCTAGGGAGTAAATGGTCTTCGGTCAGTATTCTAAAACCCAGTTTCCTATCTTTGCAGAAACTTTCTGCAGCTTTAAACTTTGCTTCGTTGACTACATAGGTTGCAACCTCTTTATAGTAACGTTGTGTCTTACGTTTTGGTTGTTTTGGGGGTTTGGTTTGCTTCTTAGGTTTGACTTCAATGATTTCACGTAGGATTTTGCCCGATGCGTTCCGATACTTTATATAAAAGTCGGGAAAATACCTATGAGCTCGTTTATCTAAAGGTGAAATGTACGGAATTATAATCTCTTCACTACCCCATTCCAATATATTGGAGTTATCATCACAGTAAACCATGAATCTACGCTCCCATAAAGACCTATAATAGATTTTTGTGGGGTCTCCTTTATATTTTTTATAGTTCTTTGGTTTGAACTTACCTGAATATGCCATAAATAACAGTAACCATAATTAACATAACTATTTATAGGGTTTCTAAATGCCGAATATCAACAAAATCTTAAGTAAAGTAAATCAAGCAAAGAGTGCTGTTAAATCACTTAAGGGAATCCAAGCAAAACTCAGTGGAACAGGTTACGACCTAAACAACTTAGACTATGGAGCGTTAACAAGTTCAAAAGCAGACAAACTTGCACAACAAGCAGAAGCAGCTCAAGCAACACTTGATAAAAGACGTTCTTCATTAGAAAAAAGTAAAGCGTCTAAACAAACAAAGGCATATGCCAAATCATCTCCCGAGACAAAGACAAAGGATTTACAATATCCTATTGGAGATGGTCTAGAAAACTTTCTAATCTTTAGGACTCTACCTAGACAACAAAGAGAAGGTGAGAATAATAAAAATTTACTTGCCAAGACTAATCTTGAAATTGCATTGTACGTTCCAAATGAAATGGATGAAGGTGATATAACTGCATCATATACTGCTACAGGTGTTGGTATGGGAATGCGAAGTGCATTAGCAATGAAAGATTCATTCAATGGTAAAATGGATGGTTCCACAATGGAAGCGATGGGAACTGCATTAGAAGGTGCAATCCAAACAGGTATGGACAAACTTGGTTCTATGATGACAGGTGGTGCATCCAACTTTCTTGCTGGTCGAGCATCCAATCCTATGGAAGAACAGATGTTTGATGGAGTAGGATTTAGAGACTTTACCTTTTCATATGAATTCTATCCAAGAAACAGATACGAAGCAGCTGAAGTTAAACAGATTATATGGGGATTTAAGACTGCAATGTTACCCGATACATATGGTAATGCAGAAGGTGGAACTGCAATAGAAAACTACTTCAACTATCCTAATATATTTACCTTAGAATGGGAAGGGCCAATTGCAGAAAAGTTTGATGACTTCCTACCTATGGTTTGTAAGTCATGTAAGGTCTCACATTCAACTAAATTATTCGATGATGGTTATCCAGTGTCAACAACTATGAGTTTAGATTTCACCGAAATCAAAATACTTACTCAAGAGAATTATCAACAAATTAATAAATCAAGAAGAGCAGATAACTCTATCGGTAGTGGTAACGAATCTCTAGCAATGAGAAGAAGTGAAACTGTCGCAGCTTCGATTGCAGCCGATAAGAAAAAAGCAAAAGATGGTGGGGGTTAAACCATGGCAAATCAATATTTCGAAAACTTTCCAACAACACAATACAAACTCAGTAATGGTAAGTGGATTACTATTAAAGATTTCTTTAGGAAATCAAAGATAGACCAAGCTGCACTTAACAATGTTATTGATTATGAGTATTACGAACTAACCGATGGTGAAAGGCCTGACGTAGTTGCAACTAAGTTGTATGGTAATGGTGACCTTCATTGGACATTACTTTTAGTTAATGATATGGAATCCTATTTCGATTGGCATAAAGATACACAGACATTTGAAGTTTATTTAAAACAGAAATTTCCAGGCCAATGGTTAACCTTTAATAACTCATCCGACATGATTACCACCACTGAAGCTGGTGTTAGTGAAAAATTTCTATTGGGTGAGAAGATTACTGCTGGTGATGGTAACACAGGACATGTCACTAAATGCCAACCTACATATAAACGTATTGGTGTAGAGTCCCTTACAGAATTCACTGCTGGAGATACTATTACAGGTGATATCTCAGGCAAGACTGCAACAGTGTTAAATGCTATCAATCAGATAGATGGTATTTCATATTACGAAGATACTACAGGATTAAGAAAGAATAACTTTGCAAGTGGTTTTACTTCAGTAACCCATTGGCAAGATGAGTTCGATAGAAACGAAACTAAACGACTAATAAAAATTATCAGACCTACTTACATCCGAAAAGTTGTGCAAGAGTTTGATAGAATAATGAGTACATAATGGCCGAAGGGAATTACGTAGAAGGTGGGTTTTCCATCGAAGCATTTACAATTATCAATCAACATGGAGAGACAGTTGTTATTGATGCCCTTACTGTAGGTGTGACTTTATATGAATCAATCTTCTCAAAGTTTTGTTCGGGTCAAGCATCAATCCTTGATGGTCTAGATTTATTAAAGAACTACAGATTTACAGGACAGGAATATCTTCGTATATCCATCAAACAGAAAGAGGGGTTCGACGAAGAAGCCCCAAAAGAATTTACTATAGACAAGACATTTAAAATCTATAAAGTAGAAAATATTCAGAGACCTAAAGAAAGCATACAGTCATATGTTCTAAAGTTTTGTGACCCTAGACAGTTCTTTGTAACGAAGAAAAGACTCAGTAAAACCTTTAGAGGTTCGAAAGGTCAGATGTTGCAAGATGCATTATTAGATGAGACTCATTTCTATGCAGAGGAGTTCGACCTATGGGAAGAGACCACTCCAGCAAACCACCAGTTTATTTGTCCTAATTGGACAGTCAATCGTTTTATGGATTGGTGTATTACCACATCACAATCAGAAAAGAGTGATGGGTGGAGAAACTCCATGTTCTTCTATCAGACACTTAATGGTGGGTTTAGATTCGGGTCAGTAGATGGAATGTTTCAAAGAGAGTTTCCAGTAGTGTTTAGTTTTAAACCGACTCAATCCGATTTAGAAACTGCCGATAAAGATTTAAACGCTCCTGGCGGTCTTAACAGTAAAATTCTAAGTTATTTTAAACCACAACAGTTCGATACTCTTGCAGCGATGATTGGTGGTGCATATGGTTCTTCAATGAAGGTCTATGACCCAGTTCGAAAGTTAGAGGAAGATGTTGTTTATGATTACAAAGAAACCATGGCAAGAGGAACTCACCTTTCAGGCTTCCCATTAATCGTAACAGATGAAGACGAAGTTATGTTATCTGCTGAAAACCAAATTGATGAAAGGGAATCCCCCAACTCAATTGAAGTAGATGTAGACCTTGCAATGAATAAAGAATTCAAAACCTTGGTAGATTATACTTACACATCAAACCATACCTTTGATAATTCAGAATCAATTGCAGAGGACGAGGTCTTTCAAGGAACCAAACACAAAGACAATGGAAGACTAGAGAGAAGAGCTCTATTGGAAATTTTAGAACAGCACAAGATGATAGTGACCATACCATTGAGAACAGACATCTCTGCTGGAACAGTTATCCAACTTGCAATCCCAGGCGCAGAAACCTTGGACGGTAATGTAAGTAATAATCTAAACGATGACAGATACCTAATTACAGATTTAAGTGTCAACTTTGAACCAGCATCAGCATCGGGTATAATGCATTTGGAATGTGTTAAAGAGAGTTACACAATGAATGTAATGGATGCACCAGGCCTAGAGTCTAGTGAAAAAGCAGCGAAGGAGATATAATGGATTACTTTTATGGTATAGTTGAAGATAGACAAGACCCACTCATGATAGGTAGGGTACGTGTACGTATACATGGAATTCATACAGATAACAAACAACACATTGCTTCACCCGACTTACCGTGGTGTCAAGTAATCCTTCCAACAACCTCTGCTGGTCTTTCGGGCATAGGAACACAACATGGATTGATAGAAGGTTCCACAGTATTCGGATATTTTAGAGATGGTGATTTAAAACAAGACCCAATTATTTTAGGGACAACTGCTGGGATTACTCAAGCAGGATATAAAGAATCGGTCACCGATGAGCTCATTACTAGAGCAACGGATAGAGGATTTAATGACCCAAGAAAATTAACAGTTGCAGATTATGTAGATACTTCCGATGGGCCAAACCCAACACAAGATGTTAGAAGAGGATTTGGATTAACAACTGCAATGGATACTGCACCTAAGTCTCCTAAAGAAATCACGGTCATGTACGATGCAACAGGTTCTACTATTACAGAGACAGAACTAACAGAAGATGATTTGCCTTTTTATCCATTATACACCGACCAATCAGATTTGTCAACCTTTGCAAGAGGAGTATCTAAAGAAGGAACTCTATTCGAGCATAAACTATCAGACAACCTAGAAGGTTTCTTAGACAGTGCAGAGGCACCAGTCTACCCATACAACAAAGTAACATCAACCGAGTCGGGTCATCTAATTGAAGTTGATGATACCCCAACTAAAGAAAGACTTAACATACATCACAGGTCGGGAACGTTCCATGAGATACATCCCGACGGCTCAGAAGTTTCACGAATAGTTAACGACCACTATCAAGTAATATGTAAGGACGACAAGATTTACATCGCTGGTAATGCAGACATAACCGTAGAGAAAGGTAACGTAACTATCAATGTGAATACAGGAAATGTAACAACAAACATATTGAAGGGAGACATGACAACGACAGTGTCAGAAGGAAATGTTCTTACAACAGTATCAAAAGGTAATGTCAATCTAGATGTGACTGAAGGAAACGTAGATGCACAGATTGGTGGAACACTAAACGCAGACGTAGTGGGTAACACTACACTCACTTCACCAGCAACAACAATGACTACAAACTTAACAGTCGATGGAACAGTTCATATCACTGGAGAACAAACAAATAAGAAAGGTATTGTTGCAGATGGCGAGATACAAACTAAGAAAGGTAATAAACCTAAGCTTTCATCTCATACACATAAAACAACTGTGAGTAGTGGTTCTAGTTCGGGAACATATAGTTCCGTTAAACCAAGTTAGTAATAAGTAAGCGAGTATAAATAGATATATGTCAGACCAACTAGTAAATAACGGAAAGACCGTTGCAACCAAAAACGTATACTCTGATATGGATATCACTATGAGAGCTCATCCAGTAACAGGTGATGTGACTCTTAAAACAGATACAGATGCAATACGTAGAGCAGTGAGAAACATTGTTCTTACAAACAAATACGAAAGACCATTCAAACCAAACTTTGGTGGTTCGATTAGAGACATGTTATTTGAATTGGATACAGATAGAAAGATTAACAGAATGCAGAAAAGCTTAAAGACTCTAATAGAAAAGTTTGAACCAAGAGTTAAAAATGTAACAATAAGGTTTGATGATGTTGTTGATAATAGTATGGATGTAACAATATTCTATAACATTAGTGATGGTGTCAAAAACCAAGATTTAACATTCACAGTAACAAGGGCAAGATAAGATGGCAACAAATAGTTCACAAATTAACGTAACAGATTTAGACTTTGATTCTATTTCAGATAACCTCAAGGCATATCTAAAAGGACAAAGTCAGTTTAAAGACTACGACTTTGAAGGGTCGAACATGTCAGTCTTGATTGACCTTCTTGCATATGCATCACACATTGGTGCAGTAAACACAAACATAGCAGCTTCGGAATTATTCCTTGATTCAGCACAAATGAGAAAGAACGTTGTATCACGTGCAAAGGATTTAGGATTCATTCCAGCGTCTGAAAGTGCTTCTCAAGCAACAATCGATGTAGCGTGTTCCAAGGTAATTAATGCAGATGGAACTTATCCAACAACTGCAACGATGCAACTATTAAGAGGAACTATATTTCAGACAGTGTATGATGGAACTAATTACAATTACGTAGTGACATCAACAGTAAGACCTAGTCAGAATGGAACTACTTATAATTACACGGACGTAAACCTTGTTCAAGGAACTTATGCAACAGATACATTTGTCTTTGACACTCAACAAGCAAATCCTAAATTTGTTCTATCAAATGCTAGGGTTGACAAATCTTTAACTGCAGTAACAGTGGCATCGGGTGGAATTACATCTACTTATGCATTATCAACAAATATATCTGCAATCACAACAAACTCTAGAGTGTACTATACTCAAGAAAACGAAGAAGGGTTTATTGAGATATACTTTGGTGACGGAGTCCTAGGTGCCTCTCTTAAAGATGGTGATACAATTAATGTCACTTATGTTGTAGTTGACACAGAGCATGCAGATGGTGCTAACCAATTTTCAATGGTGGGAACTATCGCTGGTTTCTCAGACATAAGAACAACAAGAGTTGTTGCATCAACAGGTGGTGCAGAGAAAGAATCAATCGACTCAATCAAATTTAAAGCAACGAAGTTCTATACTTCTCAGAACAGACTGGTAACACTGAATGACTACAAAGCAAAGGTCAGTGAGTATTACCCGAACGCTGATGCAGTTGCAGTATGGGGTGGTGAAGACAATGACCCCCCACAATATGGTAAAGTGTTTATTGCACTTAAACCTAAAAACTCAGACTACCTATCCGATACAGAGAAGGCTTCAGTTCAAACAAAACTTAATAAGTTGAACATGTTGACTGTTAGACCTACTATCATCGATGCAGACATAGTCAAAATTTTAATTTCATGTGTATTCAAGTACAACGAGAATGCAACACAATACTCTAACGGAGAATTGGTAACATTAGTAACAAGTTCAATCAATACATTTGATAATACTAATCTTGCAAACTTTGATTCAGTATTCAGACATTCGAATCTTGTTAAAGCAATTGATGAGACAGATAGTGCAATTCTATCTAACACATGTAATCTCAGATTAAAGAAAGCAACTACTATAACAATTGCAAAAACTTTAGGTTATACAAGTTCTTTTGGTAATGCATTATACAATCCAAACAGTGGATACAATGCAGCGGGTGGTGGTATCACCCTAACAACAGGTTTCTATACTCAAGGAGATACAGTTAACGTTCATTATTTCGATGATGACGGTAACGGTATCCTCAGACGGTACTACGTATCAAGTGGTGCCAGAGTTTATTTGGATAGTTCAGCTGGTACAGTGGATTATACAAATGGGAAAATAACAATCAATGCCATCAATATTACCTCAACGGTTAATACTGATTCAACGATTGATTTCACAGTTATCCCAGCAGGTAATGATGTAGTAGCAAGTAGAGGTAATCTAATTGATATTGCACCAGCAGATGTTAAGGTAACAGGTGAGGTAGACACCATCGCAAGTGGTGAGTCGAGTGCTGGAGTTGGATATACTTCAACATCATCCTCGACGTATTAATTATGCATAGAGTGGTCTAAGACTGTAGGTTCAGTGCTTAGAGTAGCATTCCTCGAAAGAGGTTTTAATTAAATTAGTCAATTTTAGGAGAAATAAAAATGGCAGATAAGAAGATAACAGCATTAACAGCAGTTGCCGATTCAGAAATCGGTGCTGATGATTTATTGCACATTGTAGACAACCCAGGCGGAACTCCTGTAAACAAAAAGATGACCATTGGTCAGATGTTTGAAAACATTCCAACTCACATAGCGATAGACGATATTGCTACATTAACTGCGACAGCATCAAACCTTGCATCAACTTTTGCAACGTTTATTGATGGTACTGCATTTAGTGGTGATGTTGCTTTCACTTTGGATAACGGAACAGACGTAGGTCAGTTAAAAGTTATTCTTGCATCAACAGAACCAGCTTCAACACATAAAGCTAATATCACAGTCACATCTTGGGGTTACTCAACAGATACAACTGAACAGATTAAGCTTGATACACGTGGAGAGGCAGTATTCCTTATGTGGAATGGTACTTCATGGTTTGTGGTTTCGTCCACAGGTGCAACTTTAAGTTAAGGTTAAACTAAAAATATGTCACACCAAGAATATTCTGTAGATAAACTAAGTCAGAGATTACCCTCATTACTCCCCGAGTATTTGAGGGATGAATCTCCGATGTTTGAGGCTTTCCTCAATGCATACTTTGAATATCTAGAAGCAGAAATCTTAACATTCACGGTCAGCGAAAAAGATGACCTTGCTCTGAGTGACATAGATGGTATTTTAAATGAAGATAGTACTGGTTCCATGTTATTGGAAACTGGTACTATCTCGCCATCACCCGACCAAGATAGTTCAAAAATATTATTAGATGGACTCGCTGGTCAATTACCTTTCAAATCACCATATAAGGTTGGTGAATACATTGTAGGTAAAACAAGTAAGACAGTTGCAAAAATAACTGTTATTAATAATAAAACATTATACATACAAACAATATCGGGAACAGGTTTTGCCAAAGGTGAAATCATTGTTGGACGAGAAGGTAGTCGAGAAACTATCGTATCAACATATAAAGAGAATTCAATTCTCGCAAACAATCGACTATTGGATTATTCCGATATCGACCATACAACGGAAGAGTTTTTAGATTACTTCCAAAAAGATTTAGCACCATCATTCGATTTGGGTCTCACAATGAACAAGAGACTCACAATCAAAAACATCAAAGACCTATATCAACAAAAGGGTACGGAAGATTCATTAAAATTCTTAATGAGACTTATCTATGGTCAAGATGCAGAGGTGCGTTACCCTTACAACGAAACAATATTTGCATCCGATTCTAATTACTCTCAGAAGAGAAGAGTAAATATTAAGATGTCAAGACTTGGTAACGTCCCAGTTGCCACAGATAAAATAATAGAGTATTCGGATGATGCAAAGACAGGAATTACAGCAGAATCAGTTATCGAATCAGTATTTGTTCTTGATATCAATCTTGATGAATACTCATTAGAAATTACAGATAATCATAAAGGAACCTTTACTGCTGGAGCAACAGTAGATTTAGTTGACAGAGACGGTATAACAATCGAGACTGCAACTATCCAAGGACTAGTTCATTCTATAAACCATGATGCATCAGCAACATACGTTAGTGTTGATTCCGAAGATGGTATGATGGTATTGGAAGATGGTGAAGCAGTTCTTCAAGAAGATGGCTCTTACATATTACAAGAAGCAGTTGAGTTTGACCTACTATGGGAAGACGGTGGTGGTGTTCTACTCGAAGGTGGAAGTGCTGGTTCCATGTACAGCAATGCTGATAAAATTAATTTTGTTGGTGCAAAAGATGACACTGATACAGTCGAAGCAGTAGCCACAGTAAGTGGTTTATCCCTAGGTGGAGTCACAAAGGTATTCATTGAAGATGGTGGAACCAATTATGAAGGTGGTGAAATGGTTGTCTTTGATAACACATTCACTGGTGGTTCGGGAGCAACAGCTGTTCTAGGTTCAGTAGGTGACGAGGTCGTCCTAGAAAACCATGAGACATTCGGTCAGTACGAATTCATTGCAACCGCAGGACAAACACTCTTTAATGGAAATGACATTCACGGTAAGTCATTGTTTTTCAATGACAATATAATTCAAGTATTCAAAAATGGTCTGTTAAAGGTACCAAACGATTCACATAATGTTTATGATTACTCACATAAAAATGATAGAGTAGTATTTACAGATGGTTTAAATGCTGGTGATGTTGTTGAAATAGTTATTGAATACTTTAGAGTAGTATATGAAGATGGTAGAGTTATAAACTATAATACTACCGATGGAAGAATTAGAGAAGTCTTAATTACAGACGGTGGTGCTGGTTACCACACTCTTCCAAAAGCATATCCAGGCGGTTTCATATTTGTTAACTCCGTAAGTGGGTTCGTTGTTGGTGAATTAATAACTGGACAGACTTCAAGTGCAACAGCAAAGATTTTAGAAATAGATAGTAGACTGAATAGAATTACTGTTATGAGAGATTCCACTCATACAGGAATCTTTGTTGATGCAGAACTTATTTTGGGTGGTACATCTACAGAAACAGAAATTATTCTTAATAATAATGTTGCAACTGGAGCTGGTGCAAAACTATTTTCATACTCACCAACGATTGGTGCAATTGAACAACTAAACATATTAGACCAAGGTAATAAGTTCAATTCAGATGCAGTGGCAAGTCCTACATCAACTTTCCCTATGATGGTTACTACACCAACAGGGACATTGGGTGTTGGAGTTAAAATTGTTGGAGACATATCTCGTGCATCTGCTGTTGTACAGACTTATGACCAAGACAGACACATCCTTAAATATACAAATTTAAAGGGTTCATTCTTACCCAACGAAAGAGTTGCATTCGGTAATGTAGACTCATTCACCGTAATGATTGACACACCTTATAATGGCCGTGGTACTTATGGTGGTGAAGGTGTTATACAAGAACAATTCTTGGGTGACAAGTCTTGGTTGGATGCATCAGCAGCTAATATACACGATAACCACAGATACCAATCTCACTCTTATGTTGTAAGAGTTGGAGAATCCATTAACAAATGGAGAAGTGTAGTTAAAGATTTACTACATCCAGCTGGTCATATATTCTTTGGTGAAGTTGCAATTCATAATACTGTAAAATCTACAGACGTAGGTTATACTCTTGATGGTGATAGTACAGAGACAAGAGGACGTTGGTCAGCAGAGGTGCTTAATCTCGAAAACGCAATGGGTATTCTATCAACCACATTCGTACCTATGGTTATCATGCAATTACATCCAACAGACAATGTATTGTTAGAGACATCCGATAGAAATAATGAAGACCATATGGCACTAGAGGATGGACTTGCAAACGACCATGATTTATATACAACATCTAGTATACATCTACTAGAGAACGAAAACTCTAGAGACAACTTTGCTCATACCTCTAAAGAGACTAAACGAATCATCCAAAACTACATGACGGATTACATGGTTCTTGAGACTGCAATAGACGGTCAACTATACGAAGAGCATGCTGTATGTTTAGAGGATGGCCTTGCACCCGACCATGAGGATTATGTAGAGAACGGATTTAAAGTTATTAATGAACTATCGAGACCCGAGAGTAAGGTCACGGATGCAAGATTCATTGCACCAGCAAGAGTTAATAACCCAATCCTACATTATAAAGATGCTGGTTCACCAACCTCAGATGGGGTTTTTGATACAGATACACTTAGGGTTACAGCAATTCAAGATAGTGACGGTGATGGTAGTAATGATTCAGAATCAATAGTCATAACAGACCCAGTACAAGCATCTACTAGATTGCAACAACGACATGTAAACATTACAAGAATTGTTTCTAAGTCGGAACCACTTACAAGAAAGACAACTAGAATCGATACCAATATAAAATATGCAAATGTAGTTGTGACTGCAGTTAGTGGTAAGTATGTAATGGATATTGCAGATGCAGCTGGAGCAATTCAGATACAACAAGGATATCAATACTTCTTTACAACACCTAAGGCACACCCATTGAAGTTCTCAACAACTTCAGATGGAACTCACAATGGTGGAGTGCATTACACTACTGGTGTAATCAATTACACACACAATAACTCAGCAGATTTATACAATATGACTCAGTTGATTGTGGATGGTTCTACACCAACAACACTGTATTACTATTGCACAAGTCATAGTGGAATGGGTGGGAAAGCTTCCAAGGTTGCACCTACTTTTGACACGGTATTATCATTATACCCAACAGACCAGTACGGAGACCATGTAGAGATTTCGGGTATCGGTGGTAATATGAACAGTTCTGTTTTAGATATAGACGGTAATATCATTTCATTACCAACAAGATTATCCTCAAGTGGTAAAGTGCAGACTTCAATACAAACTCTCAGTGGTGAGGGTCTACTATTAGAAGATGGTTCTAAGATAGTACAAGAACAAGTTCATAACTTCATGAGAACGGAACCTACCCATGCACAAAATACCGCTGCAGAGGAAGGGGACGTATTCCAATTCGAAGATAATGACTCAATGGAACTGGAAGACGCAACAATAACAAGAGAAGAAGAGTATTTCATAACAGAAAGAACTCAGTCTTATGCAAGAGCAGAACAAAATTATGGATTTGGAACAACTTTAAGAAGACTAAATATGTTATCAAGTCAACAGACCTATGACATCTCATACTACATCAAAGATGAAAGTGATGATGGTGTTATTTTAGAAGATGGTACAGGAAACGTGATGGTTGAAACACCTAAATATGAGGGTATCAGAATAAACGAGTTCGAAACTTACTTCCCAAGAAGATATTCAGATGAATATGAGAAGAGTTTTGCAAACAAAAGAACAAATTTAACATATTCCGCTTACGTTAAGTCGGGTTAGTGTTATAAATAGTATTAATAAATAGTATTATACAATTTCGGGAGAGAAATACAAATGGCAGCTATAATCACAGAGAAGTTTCGTACACATAACGCGAAACAATTTAAAGAGGACTTCAGTGCAGCTGAAACAGCTTCTTCAACATACATTTTCATAGGAAGGTCATTTGCATGGCCGAACGATGCAGTTCCTACTGCACCAGCTAACGCAGTTGGTGAAGAACTAGATGCATGGTCAGACATGATTGCACTAAAGAAAGTGCCTACTGCAGACGTAACTCATGGACTAGTTAGATATAACTGGACTACTGGTGTCACATATGACGAATACCAGCATAACGTAAGTGCAACAAACACTTCAACAGCAACCGCTGCTTCAAATATTTACGATTCTAGATTTTATGTGATGACAGAAGAGTACCATGTATACAAATGTATCAGAACAGGTAGAGACTCAAACGGTGCTGTCATTGCTTCTAGTGTTAAACCTACTGGTACTTCTTCAACTACTATCATTACTACAGCAGATACAGGTGCTGGAACAGGTAGAGGATACAAGTGGAAGTACATGTATTCAATCTCAGCTTCAGACGTAATCAAATTCGTAACAAATGACTTTATCCCAGTTAAAACAATCGGAGCTCAAACAGAGATATTCGGAACTGGAACTAACGGTGTAGTAGGTAGTACTGCAACAAACGATTCCACAGCACAGTGGGACGTTGAAAACGATGCAGTCGACGGTTCAGTATTACATGCAGTCGTAACTGCAGCTGGAACTGGTTATACCGACGGAGAGCATTCAAATGTCGATATCGATGGTGATTGGTCAACAATTGGTAAGTGTTCAGTAACCGTATCTAGTGGTGCTATTACTCACGTAACAGTCACAACAATCGGAGCAGGTTACAGACGTGGTTCAATTGATATCGCAGGAATTAGTGGTATCGGTTCTGGCTCAGGCGGAGCAATCGATGTAATCATATCACCAATTATCGGACATGGTGCAGACCCAGTAGAAGAATTAGGTGGTAACTATATCATCATCAACTCAAGATTTGAGTTCGGTGAAGGTGGTGGAGACTTCCCAACAGACAACGACTTTAGAAGAATTGGATTGGTACAAGACCCATTCAATAACGGAACAACAACTGTTTCAAGTGCAACATCAATGACTGCTTACTCACAAATGACTTTATCAAATGCTAGTGGTCTTTCACCCGACGACATTATCATGGATACATCTTCAGATGGAGCAGGAGTTGCAGTGTCAAGAATCGTTTCTATAAACGGAACAGTGATTTCTCACATCCCAACTGCAAATAGTGCTGGTGGATATGCGACATTCTCACAAGCAGATGTAGTCTATAAAGGTGGTGCAAACATTGGTACAGTTTCAGCAGTAGCAGGAGCTCATCCCGAGGTCGAACATTACTCAGGCAACATCATGTACATAGAGAATCGTGGTGCTGTTTCAAGAGCTGCAGACCAAATCGAAGACATCAAATTAATTATTGAAATGTAATACTGGGGAGCAATCCCCTTTACATTTTTACTTAGGCTAAAAGACTATGGCAGAGAAGACAGACTTAAATATAACACCTTATTACGACGATTACTCCGAAGATAAAAAGTTCCATAAAGTTCTTTATAGAGCTGGTCGTCCTTTGCAAGCAAGGGAATTAACTCAGTCTCAGTCAATCCTTCAAAATCAAATAGAGAGAATGGGAGACCATTTCTTTGAAGAAGGTACACTTATCCAAGGCGCACAAATCAACGTCGATATGGATGTATACTTTGTCAAAGTAAAAGCAGCCAATCCAAATGTTGGTGGTGATACTGCAACTGAAACTTATAGAGAATCATATCACGGTAAGTTTGTCAGAGGACAAACTACAGGTGTAGTTGCAAAGGTTGTCACATCTACTGCAGAAACAACAGATGACAAACTAACATTATTTGTTAGACCAGTTCAACAAGGTACAAATGCAACTAACGACTTCTTATTCTCAGCAGGAGAAACATTAGAGTTAGTTGGTTATGATGAAAATGGTACAGTAAGTGCAGATGATACATCAAACAATGATTTCGAACTTCAACCACTTACCGAATCACCAACAGGTAGAGCTTCTTTAGCAGAAATCTCAGAAGGTATATTATTTGTACGAGGATTCTTTACTAAGGTTGACAAACAAACATTATTACTAGAAAAATACAGTGGAGCTCCTTCATATAGAATCGGTATAGATATTACTGAAACACTGGTAACTTCTGCAGCTGATTCGTCATTAGAAGACAATGCAGGCGGTTCAACAAATGAAAACGCAGCTGGTGCTGACCGTTTAAAATTCAATCTAGTATTAGGTAAACATGCAATAAACTCAGTCTTAGGTACATCCTTTGTTGAACTATCAAGAGTTAACGCAGGTGTTATCACACTTAAGATAGACAAAACAAAATATGCAGAGATAGAAAATACTCTTGCAAGAAGAACATTCGATGCAAACGGAGACTTTGTAGTCACACAATTTACTGCATCTAAGAGAGAACATTTAGATGATGGAGAGAACTTAGGTTTCTACACAAAGAACAATGGTGGAGACGAAGCAAGATTTGCATTCATGGTATCGCCGGGCAAGGCATACGTTAGAGGATACGAGATTGATAAAGTAGGAACATCTACTATAAGTTTGCAAAAAGCAAGAACAACAGAATCATTAACTGGTGTATCAGCACCAATTAGATTAGGAAATAAATTAAGAGTATATAATACTCACGGTCTACCCGAGTTCGGTAATGAGACTGGTTCAGATATTATAGACCCATGTAACCCAACATTATTATATGATGGTTTAGTATCATCTTTAGGTATCTCAGATACCGATGGAGCGTTATCTGCAACTGGTAATATCGGAACATGTAGAGTTAGAAACGTAGATAATGTTAGTGGCACAGATAGTGCAGCAGGTCTTTATACAGATACATCCGTATGGAACTTGTATATGTTCGATATCAAGATGTTCACCAAACTTAGTGGAACATTAGCAAACACATTTGTAGCAGGTGATAAAGTTACTGGTAGTGTAAGTGGTGCAACTGCTATAGTTCATCACACTGAATCAAGTAACCTATTTGTACATGATGTGCAAGGTGCCTTTATAGCAACGGACAACATATCAGCAGCTGGTAGTGGTTCAACTGCAACACTTACAAATATCGCTGCACCAAGAACATACAACATTGACCGTGCAAGGTCAGTTGCTCAGAAACCAAATATTGCTGATAGAGAAATCTTTACAGCAGACATTAGCTTAACATTAGACAATGTCTTAAGTGGAACAGTTACAATGGATGGGACAACGGCCGTTACTGGTTTTGCAACTCAGTTCGTAAAAGAATTAAAAGAGGGTGACCAAATACTAGACCAAGCAGGTAATGT
>Ga0115007_10000745_pt1 | contig 21471 bp, 21 predicted proteins | sample ArcOceMetagenome_2_FD_87166 | JGI IMG/M metagenome (GOLD analysis project Ga0115007, IMG submission 87166) | Marine eukaryotic phytoplankton communities from Arctic Ocean - Arctic Ocean ARC135M Metagenome | ecosystem: Environmental > Aquatic > Marine > Oceanic | place: Arctic Ocean | collected...
ATACTCTGGTTAATACATTCATTTTATATATAATTACACAATAAAAAAAATGATACACAATAAAAAAAATGTTTTAAAATATTTGAAACATTTAAAATCTAGTATATCTTTCATTGTTTTTGTTACATTGAATATAATCATTGTCTTTACAAGAAGCCATATTTCCATAACAGAAATTAGCAAAATCACGTTGACTGTTTGGAACAGTACTGCTTGCAGTTGTATAGAAGTTTCTCATAGATTGATTAAAACTTATGTTATCTCCTAAATCACTAAATAATTTTGGGTCACTTGCGGCTTTATTGATTTTTTTTTCTATTTTTGGTTCGTATGACTTTGCTGCAGGAAGTCTATCTGGGTCATCTTGAATTTCTGGTAATAATACATTCATCAATGGATTTTTTTTGCTAGGCATTGTTCTTTTATTATTTTCTTTTTCCATTTTTTTAAACATTTTTTCACGTTCTTTTACTTCTTTTTCAAGTTCCATCAAAGCAGAAGGTTCTTCATTTCCAGGCATTCCAGGCATTCCAGGCATTCCACCAGGGGCACCAGGCATACCACCAGGGGCACCAGGCATACCACCAGGGGCACCAGGCATACCAGGCATTCCACCAGGAGCCCCTGGTGGCATACCAGGCATACCGGGTAAAAACCCTTCTTTAGTTAATTTACTTTTACTTTTAAAAACAATAATGATTGCTAATAAACACAACAACCCAGTCAAAAGATAACGTAATGAGCGTGTTAAAAGAAAAGCAAAAAGTGTAATGACAATAATTGACCTAGATAAGGTATTTAATTGTTCAACAAAAGAATCATTTTTTAATGGAACTAATTTTGTAATATTATCTTTATTTATTAATTCTTTTATGTTGTATAACCAAAATTCATTCATATTAATATATATATTTATTTTTTATTATTGTTTTTTTTCTTCTTTTTTTTATTTTTGTTTTTACTAACTCTTGGAGTTTTTTCAATTCCACATTCTTCACTAGGGTCACACCATACTTTTTCTTCTTTAACTTGTTGACTATCTTTTTGACTTGTTAATAATAATTCTTCTTGTTGGTTTTTCTCTTCTAATTTTTTGCGTAATCTATCACGAGCGTTCATTTAACTCAAGTTTTGTTGCATAGCACCTTTATTAACTTTACCACCCAAACCACCCAAACCACCAGACATCATATTAAATAAATTATTCATATTTCCTAAACCAGGAATAGATGAAATGTTTTTCAAAATAGAATTAGCGTCTTCCATTAACTCTTTTTCATCTAAATCACCTGAATTAATTTTTTCATCTAATTTACTTGTTACGTTTTTAATCAAAGATGTTAATTTCGCAGGGTTTGACATTAAATTTTTAACTACATCATCAACGCTTGTCATACCATCTAAATTCATAGAAATTGCTGTTTCTTCTGCGATTTCGTGTGCTAATTTACCGAGTTTGCTATCTAAAAGTCCTGATAAATGACTATGCATTTGGTCAGCATTAGGTAAATCTTCTAAGTTAATGTTAGAAGAGTCTTTATTTTCAAACATAGATGACATATCATTTAATGCTTCATTGATTTTTTCTTTGAATTCATTTTCATTTAAATTTTCAAAGATTTTTTCGGCTTCTTTTCCAAAAGAGTCGAAACTATCTGCCTTTGAAGAAACTGAAAAACTAATCAATAATAAATATTTCCATATAACATCTTTTGTGTTATCAGATATATTTTCTTTCCATAAAAGAGAGAAATCAATATCAGGTAAAAAATAAACACTTGTATTAAAAATTTCTTCATTTTTATTTAAAATATCAAATAAGTATTTAGGATATGTTTCTTGTAAATAAGTTAACACACTAATACTTTTTTCACTTGAAGCATCATCTCTTAAAATATCAGATAATCCATCACTAAGATTATCATTTAATTCAGGAAAAGTATTACACAAGTCGGCTGTAAAATCTTTGATAATAGCAAACACATTGTTATCATTTGTTTCAGGTTCCATATAACTAGACTTAATTAGTATTTTTTAAATATAAAATATTAATTAAACAATTTATTGATTAAAATACAAATTACAAAGTTTATTCAAGTTTTGAATATATTTCATTGCTTTTTGTTTGTTTTCATCATCCATGTTGCGAATAGGTTCACGGAGACTTTCAATAATATCACTTGCTTTTGAATAATTATTTACACTTTGTAAATCATCATTGTAGTTTTTATTAATAAAATAATCTAGATTACCTTGCTGAATTTCTTCGGAATATTTACAAACATAATTTTGCCATACCTTAGCTAATGCCTTTGGATTAGCATAAGTTAATGCACTCACTGCCGATTTTGCTGTTTTGATATTTTTATCATCTGGAAAAATTGTAGTTAAGTCAACAACAAATTCTTTTAAATGGTTATTAAATGCTGTTAAAAAAGAAGTAGAAGAAGACATTATAATTATTATTCATTATTTTTTTAAGTTCTTTGTAGTTGTTTAGGTATTTCACTATTTCTTTGTATTTGTTTAGGTATTTCACTATTTCTTTGTAATTGTAACTTTTCCATATTTACTTCTCCAACTTTATTCGGTTCATAGGTATCAGGAGGTGTTTCAATCTTAGAATGGTTATCTTCTAAAGAAACAAAACTATGCATTATTCGTGTTCCACCAGTTCCTTTTGCTGATAATTCTTCATGAGTCATATCTAAATAAGAATAATTATCAGACATTCCATCCATTTCTGTAAGTGAAAATGCCAATGGCTCACTACTTATTTTATGTGTTTTTTGTTGATTTTTTTGTATTTCATCTTTGAAATAATCTAAGATAGATTCACCTTCTAATACAATATTACCTTGGTGAAGTAAAATTAAAGAAGGTACTTCTTTAACAATAGAAGGCAATAATAGTTTTTTTCCATTAGATAATACGATATATACTTTACCATTCTCATTTATGCGATTATCAATATTTAAAAAATGTATACTATCTTTTATTTTTGTTTTAGCAAGTAATGTTAAAATTTTTTCACAATGTTTGCAATAATTACTATAATATAATATGTATTTCATAATTACTATATTCTAAAATATGACTTGTTATTTAACTCAATAAATAATTATATTAATTTTAAAAAATTGATTAAAACAATATTGTAATATATTATATAAAAATATGACTCAACCAACTATTGACAATTTTGAAGAATTGAAGAATAAAATGAATTTTACACTATCTGGTGTAAATACAAGTATTGCGAACGGTTTAAGACGTGTTGTTGTTTCCAATATTCCTACTTTTGCTTTTAAAACGTTTCCTCACAATGAAAGCAATGTAACAATTCACAAAAACAATACTCGTTTAAATAATGAAATTATGAAACAACGTATTAGTTGTATTCCTATTCATATTAAAGACCATAGCATTGACCCTAATAATTTTGAATTTATCATTAATAAAACAAACGATAAACCCCATGTAGTGCATGTAACTACTCAGGATTTCCAAGTAAAAAACGTTGCTACAAACAAGTTTCTTTCTAAAGAAGAGGTTGCTAAGATTTTTCCTCCAAACAAAATTACTGGCGATTATATTGTAATTGGGAGACTTCGTCAAAAAATAGGAGATAGTATTGCTGGTGAAAAACTTCATTTAACAGCAAAAATGTCTCTTGAAATGGCACAAACAGATGGAGCTTTTAATGTAGCACATAGTTGTTTTTATAAAAATTCTGTTGACCCTGTTAAACAAAATAAAGAATGGAGTATTTATGAAAAGGAACTAACTTCTATGAATGTAAAAGAAAAGGAAATGGAAAAGAAAAACTGGTATCTTCATCAAGGGTTGAGACATTTTAAAGAAAATAGTTTTGATTTTACTATTGAAAGTGTTGGAGTATTTAAAGACAAAGAACTTATTCTAAAAGCATGTGATGTATTCGTTGAAAAAATGAAAGCAACACATAAAAGTATTCAAGACAACAAAAGTCTTATTTCAAAAAGCGATACAACAATTGAACACAGTTACGATATTACGCTTGAAAACGAAGATTATACTATAGGAAAAGTAATTGAATTGTTGCTTCATGAAAATTATTATAAAAACAAAAATCTATTGAGTTTTGTTGGTTTTCGTAAAAATCACCCACATGACAGCGATAGTGTAATTCGTATTGCTTTTCAAAAAGAAACAGAGCAAGGAGTAATCTATGATATGCTACATGAAGTTACACAACAAGCTATTCAAATTTATACAAATATTCGTGATTTATTCTAAGTTTGAATATCACAACTACGTAAGATTTTCCTTAATCATAGTATAATGTTTATTGTCGACTGCATCAATATTTTTTTTATTAATATTAAAATTGACTAGATACATTACTCTAGGTATTTCTAGGTTGTTAATATAATTTATAACTACCTGTCTAGAAACATATTGTTTGTTATCCAATAGTTCATTTAAATACTTTTGATGAAGTGCATACATGTGAGGACGATATTGAAATCCATAATCACGCAAAGGTGCTTGATGATTTACATAACAAGACATATAATTATTCCATAATGTAGCAGTTACTGTGTGTAGGTTATAACGAAATGCGTTAAATACTTCGTTGTATAGTGGAAAATATTTCAAAAATTCTTTGACACGACCATTTTGTCGTAATGAATAATACTGGTATTGAATTTTAGGACTATTTCCTTTCAAATTATGTATATATTCATAAGTTGGATTTCTCATTTTATAACGATATAGACCATTTTTTACCATTACACCAACAATATCATAACTTGTGTTGTTTGAACAATATTTTGTTTTAATAAAATCTAAATTTCGTTCTTCGTATTGTTTAGGACATTTAATATGTTGTAATAATGTTTTTGATATATTATTATTACGATAATCAATTACCTTAATTTGAAGAGAATTCATTGTATTACTTACATAAAAAACATCAACTAAATATAAAACTGGTTCCTTTATTTCACATACAATCTTATTTAGAGGATGTTGTAAGACAAATGAATAAATATGCTCTCTTTGAAACATATCCCAAGATAAATTCATATGTTGAAATGCTTCATAGAACATTTCTTTGAATGTTTTTTCCTGGTCTTTCGAGAATATTGTATCCGCTCCAACAACACTCTTTGTTGTTATGTTCCATTGCTTACTAATTTTATCAAAAAAACAATTAATCATAGTTCCTTCGATAAATTCTTCAACTCTACTTGCCTTTATTGTATTGTTTTTCAAATAGTCTTCTTTTGTAAAAGATTTTATAGGAGCGAAACAGAGTAAATCATAATTATTAAATACAACAGAGCGAAAGAGACCTAATGCATTAATATTATCTGTATTTAAATTATTTTTATTGTATTTAAAAGTGTAAAAATTATCTCTATATTTCAAGTTTAATTCTAAATCATCAACTATCTTTTCATTAAACTTATCACTGTTAAAAAATTTTTTAAATTCTGTAAAATCAACTGTATTTTTATCTAGTATTTTAACCAATTTATTTAATTTAACAGTATTAGTTTGCATATTAGTAATAATAGTAATAACAGGTTTTTAACTTGTTTGAATTTTTTAATTTAATAAAATTTCTAGTATAAATATAAGAAAATGGCTTCACCAATTTTGTTAGAACTTGGTTCAATCATTCAAATAAATTCCCCTAAAAACAACAATTTACATAACAATGTATATTATATTGACTATATTGATGATGATAAAATTAAACTTACTAATCCAGAAAAAAATGAAATATTAACTTTAACAAATGGTAAAATAGATGATGAAAGTATTGAAAATATTACTATTTTAAGCAAACCAAAAGAAAAGGGTTATGCAAAAATAGAAGGTTTAACACCCGACACTTGGGTTGAACTTCATTTTGGTGGAGATGTTCCAACAATTATCACAGGTAAAATTAGTGACATATTTGAAGATACAATAGAACTTACTACTTTCCCTGGTGAAGATGTTATTTACATCGATTTTGAGTATAAAGGTCTTCCAGAAGAACTTGAAATTAGTAAAATTGTCAAACGTGAAAAACCAACTAGTGAAGAACTCGATAAGGAAAAACAAAAAGAAGAAACACCATTAAAAGAAGACATTGAAGAAATAGATAATAATGTTATAGAAGAAGATTTGGCTGTTATAGAAGAAGATTTGGCTGTTATTGAAGAATTGGAAAACATGGATACTTTTTTGTCTGATGAAAAAATCAAAGAAATTATAATTACTGGTGATGACTTGAAATTTGAGGGTTCTTTAGATGAAATTACACAAGATATTGATGTTCCTGATTATGAAAAACGCTTTGATATTTCTATTCAAACAAACGATATATTAGACGAAATTTTAGCAAAAATACCAACTTATAAACGCACAAAAAAGGTTCTTAATGAACTTCATAGTTTAATTGAAAGATATAAACAATTAAGAACATTATATTCTGTTTTTGATGAAAATGGAAATATAATTCGTCCTCTTATTAAGGGTTCCAAATTTAAACCATTGGTAGAAAGTTTGAAAAATTTATCCCATAAGGTAAAATGGATACTACCAGTAGGAACTTATCAAAAGAAAATTTATTTAGATGGTGATGATTACGAAGCTTTTATAAACGGTCAAAATGATACTTTTGAAAATTATACGGATGTAATTCCAAAAGGACCCTATGAAGATTTAAGAAGAGAATCTAATTTATTAGAATCTTTTAAGAAAAATACATTACCATCAGGAGAAGAAAAATTATCCTATTTATTGAATAATATACAAGTATTTGGAACACCTTACGAAAATGTATCAAGTGTTGAAAATACGTTAGATAATATTACTACAAATACATCGATGGATGTCGTTATTAACAATTATAATGATTTTGAATCTACTACTTTTAAAAATAAAGATGTTGGTTCAAATCGTTTTACATTACAAAATTATGGTGTTGGGTTCAAAGCTATTCGTAAAAGAGCATACAAAAATGAAAACACTGTTATGTATAATATTACTCCTAATGATAAAGTTATAATTGAATCCATATTGACATTACCTTATAATGTTATGAAATATTCTGTAATTAATGCTCCTTCAAGTAACATTTTCACTAAATCATTGTTGAATAAAATACCTTTTACTTATTCTCAAATACTCAAAAATAATACTATTGTTACATCGCAAACGATTAATGATTTGGATGAAAAAATTAATTACAATAATATGACAAAAACTATTCAACACACAGAATTTTCTGAAAATATTGAAAATGATAATAAATATAATAATTATTTACAAAAAACTATTCCAACAAATAATAAATTGTTTAATTTAATAAAAGATGATTTAACTTATTGTGTCAACATAGAATCTATTATTAATCATTTACAACCATTTTTAATTGAACATAATGATATTACATATAAACATTTTGAGAGTATGAATGAATTTTTACAACAAAATATTATGAAATATAAAACTGCTATTGCTACAAATAAAAATCTTTTTGAAAAAGAATTATTTACAAGATTTAAAGTAGAATATGCTTATCCTGTTCTCTTTAAAAATATTGATGAATCAATGAATGATTTACTTAAAAAAAGTTACCATTTTCAACAGAAGCAGTTTAATGTGGAACTTTTAAAAAATATGTTGGTTGAAGATAATACATGGTTGCTTACGTCTGTTTATTCATTTATTAATAAAGATTTATTTTCTGTTAATGTTGAAAGTATTGTTGATAATACACTTGAAACAACACAAGAATCACTATTTACAGCAACTGACCCATGTAAAAAATATGTTTTGTCTAAAAAATACATTGATATTAATGAATTAGATGAAGATAACAATAAACCTATTTATTACGATAAAAAATATGATAACACAGACTATGATATTATCAGGTCTTATTCTAAGAATGATATGTCTGACGAACAATATAAAGAATATGTCGCTATTAAACTTCACGAAAATATTGGTTTACCTATTGAAGTTGCAAGAGAAGATGCTGATACTATGATAATTGGTAAAAAGATTATAAAAGAAGGTGATTATGCTGTGTTGGAAGGTTATGAAAATGACAAATTTACATCTACTTATTATGAAAGAAAAGATAGTAAATGGGTAATTGATGAAACTGTAACAAAAGATACTTTTATTACCGGCAAAAAGGCAATTTGTGACAGTAAAGAGGAATGTATATCTTATGATAAGGATTGTATTAATGCAAATGCTACATTAAACACAACATCAACTTTACTTAAAAAGATGAAAGAATCATTAGATAATGATTTTTATAAAAATAAAAAGAACTTCAGCAAATATATCAAAGGAGTTGTCGATAATAGAATCACAAGATTACATGCTATAAATACAATGCAACATAATTATAATAATCAATATGATTATAGAAAAACAAAAATAGGTCAAACTGTGGAAATAAAAGATATTGAAGTATCTCCACATCAACCATTATTAAACGCTATTCTAGGACAACCTGATTTTGTTAAAAAACAAAATGATATTATCAGTTTTTTTAATACTTATCTAAAAGAAGGTGAAAATACACAAATATATTATTGTATTGACACAGATGTACCATTAATGCCTGTTTTCTTGTTAACTCTAGCTGTTTCTTTTAAAGAAGGTCTATATGTAAATACACTACAAAGAATTATTAAGAACCAAGGTAAATTGAGTGAAAGTGGCGATTATTGGGTTGATAAACATACAGGTTACTTTATTTGTCCTATTAATTTAACTCAAGAAGAAGAATATTCAAGTGATGGTTTCAAAGTGATTACACATAGTGTAATTGAACAAAATGCTAGTGAAGGTATTTTTGGAAAACAAGATAAATACGTAACAAAGGAATCCAAATATATTTCTAATGTTATAAAAACTATTACAAATTATATGGGTATTTTCATTCTTTCACAAGAAGATTTTATTATGAAAAATGTTTATATTGACTTAAAGAAAAATATTCCAAGTGAATCAGATTATAATAAAAAATTAGAATTTTTGAAAAAGAAAAAAATTAATAAAAAAATGCCAACTTATGATTATGTTTTTAACAATGCATTATTAAAATATACATTATGTTATGTATTAATTACACTCCAAACAATGACTCCATCCGTAAAAACTAGAAAAACCTTTCCAGGTTGTGTTCGTTCATTTGTTGGATATCCCTTTTATAATAAGACTGATATGAGTTCATTAAAATATATTGCTTGTATTTCGTCAAAACTAAAGAGTAAATATGAACCATGGAACTCTATAATTAAAGAAAAAGAAGAAACCCTATTCAAATCATTAAATGGTATTATGGATAAAATAATTACAAAACAAGAAGTCATAGACAAATTTGCTGAAAAGGATAATTATTTACAAATCTATAAGGAATATGAGTCAATTCCAGAAGAGTATAGTTTAACTAGATGGACAACCTTTTTACCTCCTTTGCAAGAAATTAAAATAGATAGGGTTAACTTTTTTACTAAAGAATTTTTGGATTCTCTCAAAGAAAATATTGGAAAGGGTAATAAAGAACAAGATAATCAATTATTTATTCTAAATGGTAAGATATTTGACTATACACTGACTATTCTTAAATCTATTCAAGAAGTAATTAATAAAGAAGAAGTTATTTTGCAAACAAAAAATAATGTTCCTTTCTTGGAAAATGCTTGTTGTAATATTGGTGAAAAGTATACTTTGAGATATTTTATAGATAAAGAGCCTTCTATTAATGAACACAATAAACGTGCTATGGAGCTATCAAAATTATATAGTGAATATAAATTATTAGCAAAAGCACCAGTTTACTATGACCCAACAAATACAAAATTGGTATATCCTACTTTATCAGATAATTTCAGTGAAGAAACTATTTATAGAGCATTTATACACTTTTGTAAATACAATAAGAATATTCCAGTTCCAGAAAAATTAAAAACAGTATGTAATTCCAATGTAAGTAAATTTTCACAATTTGATAGCATTTCAAAGAAAATAGAAACTTTGAAGAGAGAAGGAAAAAATTATACACAAGTAGACTTTGAAATCTTAATAAGAATTATTGAACAACAAAATATTGTAAATATTAATTTACAAAAAACCTATCCAAGTGCAAGAACAGTATTAAACGAAATACTTTTATTTTTACAAAGTAAACAAGGAACTATTGTTCCTATGAGTTTAATTGAAAAATTACTTGAATTGAATGATAATTATGATTCTTTTGTAATAAAAGATGATTTTGAACCACTCATTCAATTTAGAGATTACATATTGGAAAAATCAAATGATTATAAACAACAAATCACACAATATATTAACAATCATTCGAATAAAGCAAGTGTTAAAAAACGTAATGCTAATTTATTTTTAACAAATATAAATAAATGGAGTAAACTTGAAAATAATGAAACACTTACTGTAGATGACTTGCGTAATGAAAAAATAAGTAATACTTTAATACAACAAATTATGGAATTAGCTATTATTATTCCTTTAAAAATTATAAATGATGTTTCCGAGTTAAGTGAAGTAAAACAAAATCAATCTGTTCCAAAACATTGGAAATTATCTCCAACTCATGCAAAAGATATTCAAACCCTCATAAAAAAGAAGTATGCTTATTTTACAGAGTTTAAATCTGTTGAACCTTTAATAAATCTTTTAGAAAAATTCACTGAAAAATCATATGATGTTTTACGTCTTGTTAAAGAGTTTCCATTACAAGGAAAAATATCAACAATGTCATTAGAAGAAACTACTATTTTTAATAGTCTATTACATCGTGAATTTATTAGTTATATGTTTCTCTTTTTATGTATTGAAATGATTAAATTATCCAATGATATTTCTTTGGAAGTAAGAGAAATTCCTTTGAGAGAAGAATTTTCTTCTACTAATGTTGATAATGAAGAAGAAAATATTGGTGCTATAAGTGAAATAGAAATTGTTACAGGGGAGAGATTACAATTAAAAGGATATGTTGCCGATTTACTTACAAGTTTCTTTGAGTATTTTACAAATGAAAAGAAAACTGTTAATTACAACAAAGAAACGATTTTAGCAAAAGTTTTACGCTCTAAAGAAAAAGAAAAAGATGAAGTTACAGATTATTTTAAGAAAATGTCCGACCAAGAAAGAGAGATTGAAAATTTATTTAAGAGCAATAAATTAGGAAAATGGAGTTTAGGTTTAGGACGTGGTATTTTTGAATATGACCAAGATTTATATGATAAAGAACGTGCTGCCATAGAAGACCGTGCTATTTTAGAAAAAAAAGTAGGTGTACTAAGTGATGTTACACAATCAAATGCTGAAATATTTATGTTAGAAAATGAATTACAATCTATTTCAGACGAATTCGCCGACAATGAAGCATATGATTTATCTATGTTGCCTGAAGATGACAATCATCCTGAAGGAATGGACGGTGATGAAATGTTTTATTAAAATCATTTAATAATAATTTTTAAATACTATATTATTAAATGTTCAACAAACTAGCTGTCGAATCATTATATTTTTCATTAACTAAAATTTTTGATTCAAAAAAAGAAAATCATATGATTATTGAACCACTTTCTTGCTTAATAAAATTATCTCTCTTAAACTTTTATCCATCAGGGACAAAACTAAATGTTAATGATAATCAATTATTGTTTAATGAACCAACAATGTATCAAGGAGTAATACGTTATTTTTACAATCAAGGGCGTGAGGACTTACATAATTTATTTAATCCTATTGACAAAGCGATTGAATGGTATACAGAATATAATGAAGATATAGATGTTATATTCGAATTAGCTATTAATGGATTAATCAAATTAAGGAATACATATGCTGAAAGTTCAACGATAAAACATACTTTAAACTACTATATAAACAAATTACAAGAGAGAAATAAAAAATCAGTAATAACAGGAAAAAAATTAGATAAAATACAAGAATATTTACAGAATTTATGGAATGACCGTGAGATTCATATTATAGTAGAAATTTTACAAGAATTAGAAGATAAGAATAGTAACGATACAATAAAACAAGATGATATTACAAGTCTATTAGATTCGTTATTTAGTATTACAAATAACAAGGAACAGAAGGTGAAGATATTTTTAGATAACTATGTTTCAATATTGTAAAAAAAAGTATATAATTATATATAATAATGTTTCATACTTATATTAAAAAAAATATAAGTGCATTCTCTCTATTGATATTTTTTATATTGTTCCTAATTGTTTCTACATTAAAACCATCATTAATATATAATAAAGATGGTTCTTTTAAAAATTTTGGTTTAGGATATAAAACAAAGACAATATTTCCTATGTGGCTCATGGTTATTATTATGGCAGTATTTAGTTATACTATTATTTTATTTAGTATTACAATTCCTAAACTACAATTTTAATCACGAACATAGTAAGTTTTTCTCTTTTCTTCTTTTTCTTCTGTGTTTTTTTCTTTTTCCCAGTCTTCATGTTGTTCTTGCATCATTTGAGCAGATTTCTTACATTTTATGTTTGTTAAATAGTTTTCTGTAACAGAAAGAATAACATTACCTGTTAATAAATACCATATAGTTTCTGAAACAATATCTTTAAGATTCACTAAATTGTATAATTGATTTTTAAATTTATTTGCTTCTTTATTAAAAAATCCGTTCTTTGAGAAATTTAGCCAAAAATCATTGAAATTAGATGGTGTAACTTCATTGATGATCAGGGAATTATCCTCATATACTTGAGCGATTGTTTTATTGGAAGATTCAGGAACTAACATTTTGTTAAATAAACTTTGTATTCCTGAAATTTTAGCAAGTAAGTAACCAAAAGTATTTGAAAATGGAGACTTCCAACCAGGAAAAATCATGAGTAATACAAATAAGGAACCAAATATAAATATCCAAGGAAATAGTGTTGTCATTAATGCTATAACAGGTTGATTAAATCCACAAATATTATTACTAGTTTTTAAGTTGATAAAAAATTGTGTTACGATAACAACAACTAAGTAAACAGATAAATATACTTTAGCATTATCTTTTTTTTGGTCTTTTGTTACAAAATATTTCACTATGGAATAAATTAATGTAATAATTGTAAATAACACTGATGAAAAAATCATATTATTCATATATTTAATACAAATAAATTATTATTTTTATTTTTAAAATATATGAATAATCCTATCTTGGTTGAACCAGGAACAAAGTATTTTATTAATCAGAGTCTTAAGCAATGTCGCCAAAAAAGTATTAACTTTTATAACAATTTATATAATATTATTTTATTATTGATTTTTCTTGGCATTATAAGTGGAATTTTATATTATAAGAAAAGCACGAAACCTAGTATTCAAGATAAAATACAAAAAGAAAATACAAAAAGACTATACCTTATAGATAAACTAAAAATTTATAATCATAAAATGTTAAAGGAATCACAAGAACTAATAACCAACTTACCAATGTATCAAAATGAATTTAACAAATTATAAATATTATATGCCTAGTAAATATATGAGTAAATTATTTACCAAATACTATAATTTAAAAGAACAATATGATAAAGAAAGAAATAAATTTATTTTTAAATTGACAAAAGACGAAACTTCAAGTAAAAAAGAAAAAAGAAAACTATTTAAACAAAAAAAATTAAAATGCTTAAACTGTAAAAGAAACGTAAATATGGTATTTTTAAACACACATGATGAATTAAAAGTAATCTGTGGTGATACCAATGAACCATGTAAATTAAATTTAACTATTGAGAAGGGAAAGCATATACAAAAAGACGATTATTTGTATGAACTTGAAGATATGTTACAAGAATTAAAAGAAAAAATCATTTCAAGTAAATTCGATTTATTGTTTAACTACGAAAATGAAGACTCTGTTTTAGAAATATTTGAAACTACTAAAGAAGATATAACAAAAATAACCAAACAAATCCAGCAGATTAATGAATCTTTTAATGAAACAAATGAAACTGCTGAAAAAAAAATTCTTTTTGATGAAAAAAAGGCAGAATTTTATATTTCTCTCGGTGAATTCAATGGCTTACTTAATTCTTACAAAAAAGAAGGTCCTAATCAACAAGCATTTTTACGTGACGCTATGGATGTTTACCTTGAAAAATTAGTTATCTTACAAAGAGATATGAGAAAATTAAAATATAATTATTATGGTATTGAAATTGAAGAAATAAAAACAACTAGCGATATTAGTCATTTTTACAAAGAACGTTATAATCTTGAAAATACACAAATTACATTGAGAGAGGAAAAAAAGATTTCAAATAAAAAATAAAATTATAAAAATATAATACATATATGAAATACTTTCATTTTACTACATTTTTATTTAGTTTATCATTAGGTTTATTTTATGTATACTTATCAAAACCTAAGATGAAAAAGATATATGTATATCCTAATATTGAAACAGATGATGAAAAAGTTATAACCTTATATAAAGATAAAACTAACAAATGTTTTCACTTTACATCAAAGGAAGTAAAATGTAGTAAATCTTCAAAACCTTTTCCAATACAAAGTTAATATTACTATATTATATATGGATTTCTCAAAGATTCTCAAACTAAAATATATTTCTTATATGATATCTTTTATTTTAGGAATAGGATTATCAAGTTTATTTAAAAAAACATGTAAATCTAAAAATTGTGTAATAAATGTTGGACCTAAACCTGAAAAAATTCTAAATCAAAACTTTAAGCATCATAACAGATGCTATGAATTTGTCCATGAAAGTAAACCATGTGCTAGTTCTAAAAAAATTATACAATTTGCGTAATAATTCAAAAGTATCATTCTTTGCTTATTAATAATGAGCACAACAAAAATTTCTGAATTACCAACAGAAAATGTATCTCTTGAAAGAAAAGAGTTAGCACAAGATGTTAAACAAAATGTAGATAATTCATATGAAATTAAAGACTTAGTAGATAGTTTGGAAGACAACAAAGGAGTAACTTCTCTTCCAAATCGTGATATTCCAAAAAACACTGTTCCTATTACAAACGACCAACAAGTTAAACCAAACTTCGTTCCACAATCACAAAGCGAAGATTACATAAAACAATATGAAGATTTTATCAAATCTACTACACTTCAAAACAAAAGAGAGAAGGATGAAACTATGAATGGTTTGTTTGAAGAAATTAAATTTCCTGTTTTAGCTGCTTGTCTTTTCTTTTTATTTCAAATGCCAGTGATACGTAAAACTATGTTTTCAAAACTTCCTATGTTATTTGATATTGATGGAAATCCCAAAATCTACTATTTTGCTTTGAATACTCTTGTATTTGCAGGAGCTTTTTATGGAAGTCAAAAACTTTTTTAAATTAAAATATTTAAAGCTTGAAAAATAAATATTTTAATGATGAATTTTCTGAACGACTTTTGTTGTTGTAAAAATATAGATGGTTTTACATTAGAAGCATGGACAGATTCTTTTAACTTACATAACACAGAAGATGATTCCATAATAAGTTATTTATGTTCATTAATGTGTTTGTTGGAAATAATATCAATTGAAAAATTCACGAAGAGATAATGAAAAATTATTAAAAATAATTGATACACAACATAAAGGTCCAAAATTAACAACTATATAATTTATATTAAAATTATAATACATCTCTAATTCTTTCAAAAATATTTTTATTTTTTTTGGTTTTTGATTGTTTATTTTTATTATTTTTATTATTTTTATTATTTTTATTATTTTTATTCGTTTTCTTTTGTGTTTTTCTTCCGTTTTTCTTCTCATCTTTTTCTTTTCTCTCTTTTTTTACTTTTTCGCCAGGGTAATACTTCAAAAAATAAAGGTCATATTCTTTTGTATTCCTTTTATTTTTTAGTTCCTGGTATTTTTTTGTTTTATCTTGTCTAATCGTTTCAAGAGATTTTTGTGTTCCAATACATTTGTAAGAAAATCGTTTAAATAATCCTTTTTGGTTTAATTTATTTTTTCTTTGTAAAGAAAATAAGAAACTAGACATACAAAGTATTTTTTCTTTTTCCTCTTGTGGTAAATCAGAAAATAAAAATGCCAAGTAGAAACTTAACATAGTATCAATTGTAGCAATTTTAATACTTTTAGAATGATAACGTATAATATTATAATTATGACAAGCAATGGGTTCAAAAACAACAACAATAATATCATTTCCTTGTTTTATTTCATAATGAGGGGCAATTAATTCACCTATGCCATCTTTTTTTTCCATTTTGATATTTTTAATACCAGCATCTTCTAATCTTTCAATAATAATAATAGCAGTTTTTTTAGGTTGTTCGGCAATAACATCAAAATCTGGAATATTTTTGAATTTCTTTTTATCAAAATCTGTAATATTTTTGAGATATAGTCTTGAAGCAAAACCACCAAAAAATACAACGTTATTATTTATAAGCGTATCTCTTGTTATATAGAATATTTTTTTTGATTCGTCATCTAGTTTTTTACTTTGATAAAACATTTTGGATAATTTATCCTTTGAACAATGTTTATTTTTTAATGGATAATTTTTATTCAACAATTGAAGTCTTGTGAATACTTTTTCCCAACGAGAAATATCGCCTTTTGGACGAGATAATTCCAAGTACATTGCCATTCTTAAAAAATCTGGACTAGCAAAATAAATATTATTTATTTTAATACTTTCCTTTTTGAGATTTTTAAAAATAGTAGGGTGAATATTAGTTAAATCAGCAACAGCTAGAAAATTAACAAATACTTTATAAGTTCCAAAATGAACACCTGATTTTGCTTCAACTTCTTCAAAACCTTCCTTAACAAATATATCAGCTAATTCCTTAGCATCTTCCATAGCAGTTTTTGAAAAGCAATCATAATCAGGAAATTCTTTTGTTAAATCATAAAATTGGTCTTGATAAGGTATAATATTATTAATTGCTAAACCACCATAACAAATTAATTTTTTCTTTTTTAAAAAAGATTCAACAATATAAATTATTTTTTTAAGTGTCTTATCTTCCGCATTCATTTCTTGTGTTTTTTCTTCAATCTTAACAATTGCCTTTTTTAAATTTTCTAGTTCAAGGTCATTTACATGTTTACTTTTCATATTTTTATTATATTACAAGATAATTATATTTTATGTGAAAAATAGGGTTTTTCTATGGTTCTTGGTGCATAAGAGTATTCAGGGTTTTGGTCAGGTGGTTCTTCTACAGTAACTGGAATATAACGCAATTGTTTAGGTTTTAACATAAAAGCACTTCCATTTTCATTAAACAAATTAACAATATATTCTAAGTTTTCATCAACCGTTTGAAAATTTACACAATTAAACTGACAACCATATTTCATGTGTAAACTGACTTTCATATTGTCACTATCGCTAGTTAAATCAGGAACAACAATACTCATATTTTTCTTATTGTGATTAATTAATTCATTAAAGTCGTGTGTATAAACAACATCATAATTGCGAAGCCCTCTTAAAAACAAAGAACTACTTGTAGCATTAACTAATTTTTCAAAATTCTTTATTTTTCTAAAATTACCATCACTATTATCACAAATGATGATTACTTTACCAACAAAGTTCTTCAATGGCATATTACCTATATTTTCACCTTGACATTCAAATTGATATTTAGAACCTAGCAATCTTCCTTGAAAACATTTTTTTAATGAATTAGCCATTTTTTCATAAATAGGTAAATTATTTGAGTTTACTCTTAAATGTAAAAACAATGGGTCATTTGAGTTTGGACAAGTTCCAGCAGAAAATGCATACCGTTGTATAGTTTCCATAACATCATTAAAGTCTAAACTGTTATAAGTTTCTTTAATATGATAATCATCGTTGGAAGAAGCAGCAATCACTGGTTTATCATCAAGAGAATATACTTCAAAATCCAACAAACGAGCACCGTGTTTAATAACTTGTTTTAATGGAAATAAATCAACATAATCATTTTTAAAATCACCAGCACAACAAGTATTGTAACTACTTAAAACATAGTAGTCTCTTAAATTATGTTTTATGTTTTTAGGATTAATAGATGAAAAAGTTGTTTTTAAACTTTCTAATTCACTTTTCATAGTTGCGTTATTGCTATCTTTCTTTCTTAGATTTACAATTATGTAAATTATAATAGATAAAACTAGAGTAAATCCAATAGCATATACAAAATATCGTATAGTTTGTTCTTTATTTAAAAATTCTGTTAAATTGTTAGATGTAACATTCATATTATATATTTTATAAATATTTTTTGTGTTAAAGATATTTAATAAAATATATATATAATTTAATATGCCTGGAGGAATAATGAATCTTATTTCAGTAGGAAGTCAAAATATAATATTAAATGGTAATCCAAAAAAAACATTTTTTAATTCTACTTATAGTAAATATACTAATTTTGGTTTTCAACAATTTCGTCTTGATTATGATGGACAAAGAGTATTAAACTTTCGTTCAGAAAATGTGTTTAAATTTAAAGTTCCAAGATATGCTGATTTATTAAATGATGTTTATGTTGTTATCAACTTACCAGATATATGGAGTAGTATTTACGTTCCACCAACAGTAGATACCTCTTTAAACAATGTTCGTCCATATGAATTTAAATGGATTGAAGATTTGGGAACAAATATGATAAAAGATATTAAAATACTTATCGGTGGACAAGTAATCAATCAATACACAGGTGAATATATTGCTATGATAAAAGAGCGTGATTTCAATGATGCTAAGAAGAATTTATTTAATAAAATGACTGGTAATGTTGCAGGATTAAATGACCCTGGTAATTCTAATGGGAACACAAATGCTTATCCTACATCATACTGGTATAATATAGGTGATGAACACGATAATATTGTTGCTCACAAAAATGAAGAACCTTCTATAAGAGGACGTCAATTATTTATTCCATTGGAATCATGGTTCGGGCAATCTACTAAAATGGCTTTTCCTCTTGTTTCATTACAATATATGGAAATGCATATAGAAGTAACATTTAGGTCTATTTCTGAACTCTATATGATTCGTAATGTAACTAGTGATATTAGTGCAAACCGTGATGATTATATTGCTCCAAATGTAAATAACGAATTTCATTCTTTGTATCGTTTTACACAACCTCCTAATGTTCCAACAGATACATCTGGAAATATTGTTTCTAATAATGAATATCCATTAAAAAGAAATGACTGGAATGCTGATATTCATTTACAAGCAACTTATACGTTTTTAGATGAACCTGAAAGAAATTTATTTGCTAAACAACAGCAACGATATTTATTACGATTGCCTTATGAAAATAACTTTCTTAGTGTTGCTGGTTCTCAAATTGTTGAATTAAAAAGTCGTGATTTAATATCTAATTACATGTGGAGATTTCGCCGTTCTGATGCAAATGACCGTAATGTATGGTCTAATTATACAAACTATAAATATCAAAATAAAGATATATTGATTCCTGTATTTTTAAACAATAAATTTTGTTATTTTAGCACAGGCGACGAAAGTATAGAAAATAAAAAAGATATTTTAGTTGACCTTGCCATTGTAGTAGATGGTAAATATCGTGAGAACTTATTGGATGCTGGAACATACAACTATATTGAAAAATATAACCGAACTACTGGAAATGCAAAAGATGGACTTTATTTGTATAATTTTAGCGTAAATAGTAATTTGCGTGATTTACAACCATCAGGTGCTTTTAATACAAATAAATATAACAATGTTAACTTAGAATTTAACACAATTACACCTCCAATTGATTTAAGTGGGGTAAATGTAAATATTATTTGTGATAATGGTGTTCCAATTGGAGTCGACAAAAATGTAACACAAATTTACGAATACAATTATGATTTGAAAGTTGTTGAGGAACGTTATAATGTTTTAGTTTTTACTGGTGGTATGGCTGGATTGGAATTTGCTCGTTAATAGAACTTTATATATAGTTATAAATATATATATGGCGTCATATAGTGATTATTTAACATATAGAAGAAATGCTGATTGTAAATGTAAATATTCAAAGGGTGACCCAGGAGATACAGGTCCAGCTGGTCCTGAAGGTCCACCAGGTTCAACTGGTGAAGGAAACTTATATGAAATTCAGTATAAAGGAGTAACTGATTTATCTGCTTCTTCTAATTTTCTTTTTAATAGTTCTACAAATACATTACAAGTGAATGGAACAAGTGACTTAAATGGTAATTTAGATGTAAGTGGTAATTCAACCGTTTCTGGTAATTCAACCGTTTCTGGTAATTCAACCGTTTCTGGTAATTCAACCGTTTCTGGAACATTAAGTGTAACAAACAATGCTACATTATCTAGTAAATTACTTATGCCTAATGGAATAAAAATAGGTGATATTAGTAGTGGTGAAGTTTCACAAGGATCAGACGCCATTGCAATTGGTAATAATGCTGGTAATTCAAATCAAGGAGTTAACAGCATTGCAATTGGTAATAATGCAGGAGTAAATGACCAAAGTGCTAATACAATTATAATTAATGCAACAGGAAACGTATTGGATGTAAGTTTAAATTCAAATGCTTGTTTCATAGATCCAATTCGTGATTGTAGTAGTGACCCAGTAAAAAATGGAACATTTACGCTTAAATATAATACAGCAGTAAAAGAAGTTACATACGATACAACTCCTATGAAAGGATTAATATTTTTTGATGACCCAGCAACTTTTTTTCAAAATGAAACCATTACATTAGATGTTTCTTTAAATGATACATCTGAAAATGGAAGTATATCGTTTTATGATTCAGTTACAGAAACTTTTGGGTTTAATGATGTTTCAAATAATATAAATCTTTTTTTAGAATTAACCTTTTCGTGTGATGCATCTGGATTAACGGCTGGGTCACATGTATTAATAGCAGATATATCAGGTGTTAATAATACCAATGTTATTGTTATTGATTCAAGAAGTATTTCAACCGGAGATAGTTATACACAAACATTTGGACCTGTAATTTTTAAATTTGGAACAGGAAGTAAAAGTATAGATTATTCACATACATATAAATTTAGACTTACTGCAATAGATAGGTATGAAGTATCACAATGTAAACTATATTTAAATGCATTCAGATTAAATTCTTAATTTTCATTTTGAAGTCTATCTTTTGCGTATTGAATTAAACATTTTGTACATAAATTATCGTCTCCACAGCTTCTAGCATAATTGTATGCCTTTGGACTCAATATATCTAATTGGGTTTCATATGAATTTCTTAAAAAGCGATTATCATATTCGTCTTCAATAGGTTCGAATGATTTATATGTAGAAGATTGTTCTACTAAATTTTGTTTTTTTTCATTTGGTTGTGGTTCAGAACGATGAATTTTGCGACCACCTTGTTTAATATTTGGTTTCATA